>Ga0208398_100142_pt1 | contig 64130 bp, 52 predicted proteins | sample LakWasMe79_HOW10_2_FD_183905 | JGI IMG/M metagenome (GOLD analysis project Ga0208398, IMG submission 183905) | Freshwater sediment methanotrophic microbial communities from Lake Washington under simulated oxygen tension - Sediment Metagenome... | ecosystem: Environmental > Aquatic > Freshwater >...
GCAAAGTCGCGGCCTCCACGCATCGTCAAGCATTGAGTGCATTGCTGTACTTGTACAAGGAAGTGCTTTGCCAGCAGTTGCCCTGGCTGCAGGAGATTGGCAGACCTTCCCAAGTGAAGCGCATTCCCAGTGTTCTTACGCGCGATGAAGTGCAGCGGGTCTTGGCTCTGACCTCGGGTGAGGTGGGTTTGTTGGCCCGGTTACTTTACGGCACAGGTATGCGTCACATGGAGGGGCTGTCACTTCGGGTGAAGGATGTGGATTTTGACCGCGTCGTCATCGTCGTTCGAGATGGCAAGGGTGGAAAGGATCGCGTGGTGATGTTGCCCAAAGCGCTAGTGCTGCCGCTTCGTGATCAACTCGACAAGGCACGTGCCCTTTGGACTGCGGATCGGGCAGCGCAGCGACCGGGTGTCTACATGCCGCATGCACTGGATGCCAAGTACCCAAGAGCTGGCCAATCCTGGGCTTGGCACTGGGTCTTTCCTTCCCCCACACTGGCGACAGATCCACGCTCAGGAATTGAACGCCGGCATCACTTGTACGAGCAACGGCTTCAGCGGGCATTGAAACGGGCAGTTGCACAAGCAGAAATCCACAAGCCTGTGTCGGTCCATACGCTTCGCCATTCTTTTGCAACGCATCTATTGCAGGCGGGCACTGACATTCGCACCGTGCAGGAGTTGTTGGGGCACAGCGATGTGTCCACTACGATGATCTACACCCACGTATTGAAGGTAGCTTCGGGTGGAACCGCTTCGCCGTTGGATTCGCTTTTGCCAATCCAATGACTGGTATGGAGAAACTCCTCGAATGTCCGAAAGTGGCCGACAGCCGCCAACTCAGCCCCCCAACCAACACGAGCGAACGCCATCCCCCTTCCCCGCGCACCCGGCCTACCCCAATCCTTGCGACAATGCGTCCCTCATGACCAACGAAAGAGGGTTCTCCATGAAGGGCAACGTCGCAGCCATCGTACTGATCGCGTTCGGCACATTTTTCCTGCTGAGCAACCTGGGCCTGATCAATGTCAGCCTGGCCGAGCTGTTCAAGACCTGGTGGCCAGCCATCCTGATTGCCGTGGGCGTGTCCCTGCTGTTCACGCCGGGCAACCGCAAAAAGGACTGAATGCACCATCCCTTTGAGACGCTCACGCCTGACGCGGTGCTGGATGCGCTGGACAGCGTGGGCCTGCGCGGCGACGGGCGGCTGACCGCGCTGTCGTCCTACGAGAACCGCGTCTACCAGGTGCAGTTGGAGGACGGCGGTGCCGTGGTGGCCAAGTTTTACCGGCCCGGGCGCTGGAGCGACACGCAGATTCAGGAGGAACACGACTTTGCCGCCGAACTGATGGCAGCCGAGGTTCCCGCCATCGGCCCGCTGGCGCTGGGGGGGCAGACCTTGCACCACTTTGGCGGCTTTGCCTTCAGCGTCAGCCCCCGGCGTGGCGGGCGCGCACCCGAGCTGGACGACGGCGAGGTGCTGGAGTGGATTGGCCGTTTCCTGGCGCGCATCCACACAGTGGGCGCAGCCCGGCCATTTGCCAGCCGCCCGACACTGGGCGTGCAGAGCTTTGGCACGGAGTCCATGCAGTGGCTGCTGGAGCATGACCGGGTGCCGCTGGACGTGCAGTCCATCTGGACCCGGGCCTGCACAAGCGCTATTGAAATGGTAGCTGCTCACGCAGTATTGACGAGGGCTGGAGGCCAAAATGACCAAAACCCATCGGGTGTACGCCTGCTGCGCCTGCACGGGGACTGTCACCCCGGCAACATCCTGTGGACGCCGGCCGACGCCGCCCCGGCGGCGGGACCGGGGCCGCACTTTGTGGACCTGGACGATGCCCGCATGGGCCCGGCGGTGCAGGACCTGTGGATGCTGCTCAGTGGCGACCGCGCCCAGCGCACCCGCCAGCTCGGCGCGCTGGTGGACGGCTACGAGCAGTTCCGCGACTTTGACCGAAGCGAGCTGGCACTGATCGAGCCGCTGCGCACGCTGCGCCTGATCCACTACAGCGCCTGGCTGGCCCGGCGCTGGGACGACCCGACCTTTCCCGTCAACTTCCCGTGGTTTGGCTCCAGCGATTACTGGCAGGGCCAGGTGCAGATGCTGGAAGAGCAGATGGAGGCCATGCAGGAAGACCCGCTGGTGGTGTGAGGCCCTTGCGCGCCAACCGTCGCGGCGCCGACACGGTCAGTCATATAAAGGACTGAGAATGGTGGTCATGCAGTCAGCGGCCAATGAACAAACCATCCCCAGACTTCAGCTCATCGGAACGCTCCTGATCGTTGCGACGCTGACCTTGTCGCTGGGCGCTTTTTTCATCTGGCGTGGCACCCACGAGCACCAGGATTCGCTGGAACGCATTTCCAAGACGGTGGAGGCACGCCAACTGTCCATGTTGCAGTCCGAGCTGGACTCGGCCGCCGGATACCTGGAGTTCACCCGCCAGCGCACCGAGGACGTGCTGCGCAAGAGCCTGCGCGAGCATGTTGACACCGCCCTGCAGCTCGCCCAGGCGATCCACGCCCGCGAATCCGGCCGCCGCCCGGCGGCGGAGGTGCAACGCCTCATCATCGAGGCCCTGCGCCCGATCCGGTTCTACGACGGCAGGGGCTACTACTTCATCGACGACATGCAGGGGCAGTTCATCCTGCTGCCCACGGCACCGCAGATGGAGGGGACGACCAACCTGGACAACCGGGACGACCACGGCCACTACATCATGCGCGGACTGATCGAAGCCGCGCGCAAGCCCGCAGGCGAGGGCTATTCCAGCTACCGCTGGTACTCGCCGGACAACCCGAAGGCGATGGATGACAAGCTGGCCTATGTGCGGTACTTCGCCCCGTACGGCTGGCTGATCGGTGCCGGAGACTACGCCTACAAGTGGGAGCAGCAGCGCAAGCAGGAAGCCATAGCCCGGCTGCGCGCACTGCGCTTTGGGGCCAGCGGCTATATCGCGCTCCTGGACGCCGAAGGCCGCTCCATCCTGTCACCGTCGGACGGCTCGCTGGAGGGGCAGTACATCTCACGCATGGAGTCCAGCCGCAGCCACGCACTGCGCGATATGTTCGACACGGCCGTCCGGGGAGGTGGCCTGGTCCACTACCGGTGGTTCGACGCGCGCTCCGGCGAGGAAACCGACAAGACGGCCCTGGTCCGGCAGGTACAGCCCTGGGGCTGGGTTCTGGTTGTCTCCATGCGGGATGACGAGTTGCGCGAACCGCTGCGCGCAGAACTGGAGCGCCATGAGGCGGATGCCCGGGACGGCTGGACGCGGCTGCTGCTGGCGCTGCTGCTGGCACTGACCATGGGCCTGGGCGCCTCATACGCCTTCTCGCGGTGGTCCCGCAAGCTGTTTGCCCGGTACCACCAGGACATGCTCGCCAAGAACCACGACATCGAGGCGGTCGGTGCGCTGTTCAAGGCCGTGTTCCAGAACGCCGGCGTTGGCATTGCGCAGATTGCGCCGGACGGACGCTTTCTTCAGATCAACCACCGATACTGCCAACTGATCGGGTACGACCAGAACGAGGTGCTTGACCAGGGGTTCACCCACCAGCAGCTTTCGCTGCCGGATGACCTGGCGCAAGACACCCTGACGATGCAGGCCATGCTGCGGGGCGAGATGGACGACCACCAGGACGAGAGACGCTACCGGCGCAAGGACGGCAGCACGGTCTGGGCCAGCCTGGCGATCCACCTCGTATCGGACGAGCAGCGCACCCCGCTCTACTTCATCACGGCCGTGCAGGACATTACCGACCGCAAGGCATCGGAGGAGCGCCTGCAACTGGCCGCCAGCGTGTTCGCCTACGCCCGCGAGGGCATCATGATCACGCGCCCGGACGGGACCATCGTGGAGACCAACGAATCCTTCACCCGCATCACCGGCTACAGCCGCGAGGAGGCCGTGGGCCAGAACCCGCGCATGCTGAAGTCCGACGTGCAGTCCGCCAACGACTACGCCCAGATGTGGAACACGCTCCAGCAGTCCGGCCACTGGGTGGGGGAGGTCTGGAACCGCCACAAGAGCGGCAGTGTCTATGCCGAGCTGCTGACGATCAGCGGAGTGCGGGACGCAAAGGGCATCCTGCAGTATTACGTATCGCTGTTCACCGACATCACACCCATGATGGAACACCGGCGGCAACTGGAACACATCGCGCACTACGACGCCCTGACAGACCTGCCCAACCGGGTGCTGCTGGCGGACCGCATGCGCCAGGCACTGGCCCACAGCCAGCGCCGGCGCCAGTCGGTGGCGGTCCTGTATCTCGACCTGGATGGGTTCAAGGAGGTCAACGACCGTTTTGGCCATGACCGGGGCGACCAGTTGCTGGTTCTGGTCGCCAACCGCCTGAAGGAGGCACTTCGGGACGGCGACACACTGGCGCGCATCGGTGGCGACGAATTCGTGGCCGTCCTGGTTGATGTCATCACGCCCCATGATTGCGAGCCGGTGCTGGAGCGCATGCTCGAAGCCGCGTCCGCGGCGATGGCTGTCGACGGTGAGGTCCTGCAGGTCTCGGCCAGTATCGGCGTCACGATGTACCCGCAGGATCGCTCCGATGCCGATCTGTTGCTGCGCCACGCGGACCAGGCCATGTACACGGCGAAGCAGCTCGGCAAGAACCGCTGCCAGTGGTTCGACGTGCAACAGGATGCAACCCTGCAGAGCCGGCGCGAGGCGATTGCGGAGGTCCAGGTGGCCTTCACCGCCGGCCAGTTCGTCCTGCACTACCAGCCAAAGGTCAATATCCGCACCCAGCAGGTGGTCGGCGCGGAAGCACTCATCCGCTGGATGCACCCGCAGCGCGGCTTGCTGTTCCCGTCCGAGTTTTTGCATACGCTGGACGGCCACCCGTTCAACGTGCAATTGGGCGAGTGGGTGATCAACACCGCGCTGGCGCAAATTGACCGCTGGCGGGCGTCGGGGCTGGACATCGTGGTCAGCGTCAATGTCGACGCCCACCATCTGCTGCAACCGGAGTTTGCCCACCGCCTCCAGCAGATGCTCGCGGCCCATCCGCATGTGCCGCCGGCCTGCCTGCAACTGGAGGTCCTGGAGACCAGTGCGCTGGAGGACATGGCGACGGTGGAGCGGCTGATGAATGCCTGCGGCGCAATGGGCGTCGGATTCGCGCTGGATGATTTTGGCACGGGGTACTCGTCCCTGAGCTACCTCAGGCACCTGCCAGCGCGAACCCTGAAGATCGACCAGAGCTTTGTGCGCGACATGCTGGAGGATGCCAACGACCTGGCCATCGTGGAGGGTGTCATCGGCCTGGCCAGGGCCTTTGGCCGCGAGGTCATTGCCGAAGGCGTGGAGACAGCCGCACATGGCGACCGGCTGCTTCGAATGGGTTGCGAGTTGGCACAGGGCTATGGCATTGCGCGCGCCATGCAGGCCGAGCAGTTTCCGGCCTGGGTTGAAGCATGGCGCACCCACGGCGAATGGAGCAGGCCATGACCCCACCGGCCACGCTCAACCTGATCGGTGCGGGCCGCGTCGCGCAGACCCTGGGGTCCCTGTGGCACAGGCAGGGCCTGTTCACCGTTCAGGACGTGTTGACGCGCTCCCGGGCGAGCGCGCAGTCGGCATGCGCGGTCATCGGGGCGGGCCGGGGCGTTGCCGACATGGGCTCACTGCGGCCCGCCGCCGCGTGGATGCTGGCGGTGCCGGATGCGGCCATCGAGGCCTGCGCCACGGCACTCGCACTTGCCACTCCGCCGGTGGCGCCCCATGCACCAGCCCCGCTTGTATTCCATTGCAGCGGCGCCAAGACAATCGCAGCGCTGGCCCCACTGGCTGCCCGGGGCTGGCAGCCCGCCAGCGCACACTGCATCCTGAGCTTTGCCGACGTGACGGCTGCGCAACAGCAATTTCCCGGAACACCCTGCGCACTGGAGGGTGAGGCGCCCGCCTGCGACACGCTGCGGCGGGTGTTCACAGCCATCGGGGCCCGCTGTTTCGGCATCCGCAGTGACGACAAGCTGCTGTACCACGCGGCAGCCGTCTTTGCGACGAATTTCCTGCCCGTGCTGCAGGCCACGGCCGAAGACCTGTGGCAGTCCACCGGCATGCCGTCAGAACTGATTCCCCACCTGCGCGCCACACTGTTGCGCAACGCCGTGGCCAACATTACCGCGCTGGGGCCGCAGGGCGCGCTCACCGGCCCGGCCGCGCGCGGCGACACCGAGGCCATCCTGCGCCAGGGTGCGGCCGTGGCGGATTGGGATGCCCCGGCAGGAGCTGCCTATGCAGCACTCAGCGACCTGGCTCTGCGACTGGCGCAACGGGGCTAGAACGACTCCCAATCGTCTTCCGCCGCCGGCTTGGCCGGTTTGGGCACAGCCTTGGCCGGTGCCGGCTTGGGTGCGGAGATCGCCTTCGGCTTTCCGTTCAGGGCCGGCCTGACGGCCTTGGGAGGCAGTTTCGCTGCGGCGGGTGGCGGTGCGATGGGGGTGGGTACGGTGCGCGGCGCCGTGGCGTACGCCACATGGCCTTCCTGTCCAGCCGCCAGCTTGAACGTCGACACCACCTGAACCAGCTCGTGCGCCTGGGATTTGAGGCTGCTGGCCGCAGCGGCCATCTGCTCCACCAGAGCGGCGTTTTGCTGCGTGGCATTGTCCATGTGGCTGACCGCCTCGCCCACCTGGGCCACGCCGGAGGCCTGCTCGCTGCTGGCGGAGCTGATCTCGCCCATGATGTCGGTGACGCGCTTGATCGACTCCACGACCCGGGTCATGGTCTCGCCGGCCCGGTCGACCAGCGCCGTGCCCTGCTCGACCCGCTCCACGCTGGCGTTGATCAGGCCCTTGATTTCCTTGGCGGCTTCGGCGCTGCGGCCCGCCAGACTGCGCACCTCGCTGGCCACCACGGCAAAGCCGCGCCCCTGCTCGCCGGCGCGGGCCGCTTCCACCGCAGCGTTCAGGGCCAGGATATTGGTCTGGAAGGCAATGCCGTCGATCACGCTGATGATGTCGCTGATCTTGCGCGAGCTGTCGTTGATGCCCTTCATGGTCTCCACCACCTCCCCCACCACTTCGCCACCCTGGATGGCCACCGTCGACGCTTCCGACGCCAGGCGGTTGGCCTGCAGCGCGGCCTCGGCGTTGCCCTTGACCGTGGAGCCCAGCTCCTCCATGCTGGCGGCGGTTTGCTCAAGGGCGCTGGCCTGCTGCTCGGTGCGCGACGACAGGTCATGGTTGCCCTGGGCAATCTCGGCACTGGCATTGGCCACCGACTCCGATCCGCGGCGCACATTGGAGACCACGCCCGCCAGGCTGGTCCGCATGTCCTCCATGGCATGCAGCAGCAGAGAGATTTCATCCTTGCCCTGTGCATCCAGCGACACGGTGAGGTCCCCCTTGGCAAAACCCTGCGCAGCTTCCACCGCAAACTTCAGCGGGCGCGTGATCAGGCGTGTGATCCACAGGCCCAGGCCGGCCGCCAGGCCCACCGCGGCCAGTACCACGGCGAACAAGCCGGCGCGTGCCATGGAGTAGGTTCCCTTGGCGCTGCTGTAGGCGTCATCCACGCCTTTGCGGTTGAGTGCGACCATGCTGTCCAGGGTCTTGAACAGTGCCCGCAGGGCGCCCTGGGATTCGCCATTGAGATAGGCGACCGAGGCAATCGCCTCGGCGGGCCCGACGTTGGAGAGCTCCAGCAGTTTCTTCTGTGCTTCGTAATAACGGGTGAGGTTCTTCTGGTAATCGCTCCAGGCCTGGGATTCGTCCGGCGTGCTGATCAGCGCCTTGTACTTTTCTCCCACCTCGGCAATCTTGACCTTGGATGCATTGATGCGGTCTTCTTCCGGCGACTTCTCCTCACCCAGGACGGCCATCACGTGCTGCATCTCCGCCCGGCGAATGGCATTCAGGTGGCCCTGGAGGTCGCCGATGTAGGTCACACTGGGCAGCCAGTTGGTGGCCATCTCCTCGGTGTTGCCGTTGATCTTGGCCAACTGCAACATCGCAAACCCCCCGGCCAGTGCGGTGGAAACCACCAGGGCGAGGAAGACCGCTCCCAGCTTGAAGCTGATTTTGATATCTGCAAATTTCACTGTCTTGTCTCCGTAATCCGGCTTGCAGGCATCCGAAACACCGTCCGGATCCCCAGCGCGAGAAAACATGATGCACCGACTATCGAAAATGGCGCTTGGGCATTACCCCTAGCCTGATCGGCTCTGTGCCTAAAAATGAGGCACAAGACCTGGCAGCGTCACGGTTTCGCGCGGCTCTGCCGGACGAACCGGATCAACGTGACCAGCACGACCAGCACCAGGCCATACTGCAGGGGCTGGTTTTCGTCGAAGTCCTGCGGCTCGGTCGCCAGCGCGTACGCCGTCACGCCCAGAAGCAGGGCCACCAGGCGCAGGCTCCAGGCCGTGGGCTGCAGGTGCCGGGCATCCAGGTGCGCCATCAGGCGTGTCCCCAACATGCCGGCCAGCAGCCCCAGGCTGATGCCCACGGCCACATCACCCGGCCAGTGTGCCCCCACAGCGATGCGCGACAGGCCGGTGCCACCCGCCAGCACGAACAGCCACAGGTGGCGTGTCCGTCCTTTTTCGGGTAACGAAAAGTAGAGGGCCGAGGCCACCGCAAATGCCGTCAGCGTGTGCCCCGAGGGCATGGAGACGTTGTGCAGCGTCTCCCCGACAATGCGCATCTGCGCGTTGTCCACCACGGCGGCGGGTCGCGGGCTCTCCAGCAGGCCCTTGCCGGTCCGTGCAAAGACCACGGCAAACGGCGCGGCGCACAACCACGCCCACATCAGCCTTGGTGACAACACCAGGAGCGGCGAGGTCACCCCCAGGATGCCCCATGCGTTGCCGAGCAGGGAAAGGCCGGTCCACACGGTCGGTGCCACCGGCGCGCACCAGGCATTGATGGCCACGAACATGGCTGGCTCGAACGTATGCAGCCAGAGCGGCGCAGCCAGCACGAACAGGACCACGGGCAGCAGCCACAGGCGAAGGGGAATCGGGGCGACGATCATCAGGAACTGCCTTGCAAATGGGGCTGTGGCTGGCCGGACCAGTTGCGGCAGGCGTAAAAGCGGAAAGTGGCTATGGTAGCTCCCAGGCGCCGGGCGTCTTGGGTCGCCAGCAGCGTGCATTCGGCAAAACCATGGGCACCCAGTGGCACGCTGTAGGCCAGTTGCGACCAGTCCACCAGGAGCGTGTCGCTCCCCATTGGCAGGTCCCCTGCCCACAGGTCGAACTGGTCGAACCGGTCCTCCAGCACATGCACGGGCAGCGGTCGCGCATACCAGCCCAGGCGGCTGGCCAGCGTCCAGTTTTGCACCGCCACGCTGCCCAGACCGTGTTGGGCCGCCAGGGCACGTGCGGTCCCACCTGCTTGCTCCCAGCCATACAGGTCGGCAAACGGGTTGGACGGCTGGGCGCTATTGCCCTGACCGGTGCTGTTGGTTACAAAGGGCTGCCCGGCTGTCAGCATCAGCGCCAGCAGAATGGCACTCACCAACCCCTGAGCCAGCACCCACGCCAGAATCCACCAGCGACGCCCCAGTTGCCAGGCCCGGGCCAGTCCTACGCCAGCGAACGGCGCCAGCGTGACCCAGGCCGGTGCGGTCCAGTGCGGCAAGCTGGTGCCGCCACCCGACAGCACGGCCATCACCAGAAAAGGCACGGCAAAAAACAGGAGCAGGACCGGTACACGGGTCCGCCGCGCACCGGTCCAACCCCACATCATCAAAGGCCCATAGGCCAGTACCTGCACCAGCGCAAAACGCAGTACCTGCGCGGCCTGCCAGCCTCCGCCGGCACCATGTTGGGCCTGGTAGGTGAACGATATCCAGTGGTTGGCATGATTCCAATACGCCACGGGCATGACCAGCACCACTGCCACCACCATAGCCAGCCACGGCCAGGGATTGCGCAGCACCGCCGGACCATGGGCGCGCAGCAGGCACAGCGCCACGGCCAGTGCCGGAAAGATGGCGGTGTACTTGCTCAGCCCCGCCAGCCCCAGCATGACGCCCAATGCCAGCCAGGTGCCCGGCCGGCGTACGGCGGCATCCTGCATCAGGTTCAGGGTCAGCCAGACCAGCCCCACGGACCAGAACATCAGCAGGGTATCGGGCAGCAGGCCAATGCCCAGCACATGCAGCAGGGGTGCCAAAGCCAGCACGGCGACGGCCCAGAAGCCGGCTCGACCGACCGGGGATGTGGGTGCAACGCGGGCCTGCAAACGTTCGGCCAGGCCGTGCACCAGCAGCTCCGTGCCCAGCCACAGCAATTCAGGCACCAGCCGCAGCAGCCAGGTGGGGGCGTCCAGCACCACCAGCGGCCACTGGACCCAGCCAACCAGTGGCGGGTGATCGAAGTAGCTCCAGTCCAGGTGCGTCGCATACAGGGCGTAGTGGGCCTCATCCACCGACAGGCCCAGCGATGCGCCCAAGGCGGCGTGCAGCGCGCACACCGCCGCCAGCAGCAGCCAGGAGGCGCGGGAAAGGCGCAGGACGATTGGTGTGGAATGCACGGGAGACAATGCCGAAGTCAAAACCCCAGCAGTCTAAACTGCGTCTGAATCCCTCTGAAAGGAACCCCCGTGCCAATTTACCGCGTTGAAATGCTGGAAGGCAGAACCGTTGAGCAGAAGAAGAAGCTGGCCGAGGAAATCACCCGGATTTCCGTCGAGGTGCTGGGTGGTTCGCCCGACTCGGTGCACGTGCTGATCACCGACGTCACACGCGAGAACTGGGCCACCGGCGGCCGGCTGTGGAGCGAGCCGCGCGAATAGGCCGCCGCCGTCAACTGCCCTGCAGTTCCCTGCGCAGGGTGTCACGGTCCAGTTCCTTTTCCCAGTTGGACACGACGATGGTAGCCACGCCATTGCCGACAAAGTTGGTCAGGGCGCGGGCTTCGGACATGAAACGGTCGATGCCCAGGATCAGGGCCAAGCCGGCCACGGGAATGGTCGGAATCACGGCCAGGGTGGCGGCCAGGGTGATGAAGCCGGCACCGGTCACACCCGACGCACCCTTGGAGGTCAGCATGGCCACGCCCAGCATGGTCAGTTGCTGGGTCAGCGTCAGATCAATGTTGAGCGCCTGGGCCACGAACAGGGCCGCCATGGTCAGGTAGATGTTGGTGCCATCCAGGTTGAACGAATAGCCCGAAGGCACGACCAGGCCGACCACCGACTTGGAGCAACCCAGCTTTTCCAGCTTCTTCATCAGCGGCACCAGGGCGGACTCGGAAGACGAGGTACCCAGCACGGTGAGCAGTTCGTCCTTGATGTAGAAAATGAAGCGGAAGATGTTGAATCCCACCATCGCCGCAATCGCGCCCAGCACAATGGCGACAAACAGCACGCAGGTCAGGTAGAAACTGCCCATCAGCGCAGCCAGGGGTTTGAGCGCGGCCACGCCATACTTTCCGATCGTGAACGCCATGGCGCCGCCCGCCCCCAGCGGCGCCAGTTTCATGATGGTGTTCATCATGGCAAAGAAGATGTGCGAAGCATCCTCGATGAACAGGTGCACGGCCTGGCCGGCCTTGCCCATGTGCACCATCGCATAACCAAACAGAATGGCCACCAGCAGCACCTGCAGCAGGTCGCCCGAACCGGTAAAGGCATCGGTAAAGGTCTTGGGAATGATGTGCAGGATGAAGTCCACCGTGCTTTGCTCGGTGGCGGCTTTGGCGTAGTTGGCGACCGCCTTGCCGTCCAGCGTGGCCGGGTTCACGTTGAAGCCGTCACCGGGGCGCAGCACGTTCATGACGATCAGGCCAATGGCCAGCGCCAGCGTGGACACCACTTCAAAGTACAGCAGCGCCTTGCCGCCCACCCGACCCACCTTCTTCATGTCGCCCGCACCGGAGATGCCCAGCACCACGGTGCAGAAGATGACCGGGCTGATCAACATCTTCACCAGGGAGATGAACCCGTCACCCAGCGGCTTGAGTTTGACAGCGTTGGCGGCATCCAGGAAGCCGAAGGTTCCGCCGGCGAGGATTGCCAGCAGCACCCAGAAGTACAGGTGACCGGTGAGACGTTTCATGGGAATTCCAGTTTTCGCGGGGCAAAAAAACACCCCGTGCGGGTGCACGGGGTACTGGAAAATTATTGCTGCGGATCGGCGCCGGGACAATTGTGGATTACCACATGCCCCAGCAACCCTGGTCAGGGCTCGCGCCGACGCTGCTGGTATGCCAGCAACTCGCCAACGAAGCCCCGCCGGAAGGCCACGACGCACACAACAAAGATGGCGCCGATGATCACGGTCACCCAGGAGCCGACCCGGTCGGCCAGATAGTTCTGCAAGCCCACGATGGTGAAGGCCCCCAGAACCGGACCGGCAAAGGTCCCCATGCCGCCCAGCAGCGTCATCAGCACCACCTCGCCCGACAGGGACCAGTGGGCATCGGACAGGGTCGCGAAACCCAAGACCAGCGTTTTCAGGGAACCGGCGAGACCCGCCAGCGCCGTACTGAGCACATAGGCCAGCAGCTTGTACTTGTCCACGTCATAGCCCAGCGAAATCGCCCGGGGCTCGTTCTCCCGGATCGCCTTGAGCACCTGGCCGTAGGGCGAGTGCACCACGCGGATGATGAATGCAAATACGGCGACAAAGACTGCCAGGACGAAGAAATACATCACCGTGTCGTTGGCCAGGGGAATCACGCCAAACAGGGTTCCACGCGGTACGCCCTGCAGACCGTCTTCACCGCCGGTAAATGGGACCTGCAGAAAAAGGAAATACAGCATCTGTGCCATGGCCAACGTCACCATGGCGAAGTAGATGCCCTGGCGACGGATGGCGATCAGGCCCACCAGCAGACCGGCAGCAGCCGCGATCAGGGTGCCCGCCAACACGCCGGCGGCGGGACCCATGCCGGCGCTGCGCACCAGCCAGCCCGTGCAGTAGGCGCCTGCCGCCAGATAGGCGGCGTGCCCAAAGGACAGCAGTCCGGTATAGCCCAGCAACAGGTTGAAGGCACAGGCAAAGATGGCGAAGCACAGCGCCGTCATCACAAAAATGGGATACAGGCCGATGAACGGCGCGGCCACCAGAATCGCCAGACCGACAAACCAGGCCAGACGGCCACGACGGGGGTCGAGCGTCATCACATTTCCTTCCCAAACAGACCAGCGGGCCGGATCATCAGAACGATGGCCATGATCACAAACACCACGATGCTCGACGCCTCGGGATAAAAGACCTTGGTCAGCCCCTCAATGATGCCCAACATCAGGCCCGTCAGAATGGAGCCCAGGATGGACCCCATGCCGCCAATCACCACCACGGCAAACACCACGATGATCAGGTTGCTGCCCATCAGCGGAGTGATCTGGATCACCGGCGCCGCCAGCACGCCGGCGATGGCGGCCAGCCCGGCACCGGCCGCATAGGTGAGCATCACCATCAGCGGGACATTGATGCCGAAGGCTTGCACCAGCGCCGGGTTTTCGGTTCCGGCGCGCAGGTAAGAGCCCAGGCGGGTGCGCTCAATCGTGTACCAGGTGGCCAGACACACGACCAGCGACGCCACGATCACGAAGGCCCGGTAATTGGGCAGCACCATGAAGCCCAGGTTGGTCGCGCCCTGCAGCAAGTCAGGCACCGGGTACTGCTGCCCGGAAACGCCGAACTGGTCGCGGAACACGCCCTCGGCGATCAATGCGAGGCCAAACGTCATCAAGAGGCCGTAGATCGGGTCGATCTTGTACAGCCGCTTGAGCAAGGTGCGCTCGATCAGCACGCCCAGGGCGCCCACCACCACGGGCGCGACCAGCAACGCGACCCAGAAGTTCAGGCCGGCATACTCCAGACAGCCCCACGCCACGTACGCACCGATCATGTACAGCGCCCCGTGGGCAAAGTTGACGATCCCCAGCAGACCGAAGATCACCGCCAACCCGAGGCTGAGCATGGCGTAAAAGGAGCCGTTCACCAAGCCCAGCATCAGTTGGCCCAGGAACGCTTGCAACGGTATGCCGAAGATTTCCACCGACTTAGTCCTTGCTTATTTCCAGAGTGCGCACTTGGACTCGGCCTTCGTGGTGAAGGCGACATCTCCCTTGATGGTCTCGACCACGTTGTAGTAGTCCCATGGCTCCACGCTCTTGTCGGGCGATTTCACCTGCATCAGGTACATGTCGTGGACCATGCGTCCGTCCTCACGGATATAGCCACCCTTGGCGAACATGTCGTTGATCTTGCTCTTGCGCAACTGGTTCAGCGACTTGTCTCCGTCATCCGTACCTGCAGCCTTGACGGCGGCCAGGTAATTCGCGGTGGCGGAATAGTCGGCAGCCTGAATGGACGACGGCATGCGCTTCATCTTCTCAAAGAAGCGGCGGCTCCAGGCGCGGGCTTCGGCATCCTTGTTCCAGTACCAGCTGTCGGTCAGGTACATGCCCTGCGTGGTCTTCAGGCCCAACGAGTGGATGTCATTGATGAAAACCAGCAAGCCGGCCAGTTTCATGGTCTTGGTGACGCCGAATTCGTTGGCGGCCTTGATGGCGTTGATGGTGTCGCCACCGGCATTGGCCAGACCCAGGATCTGGGCCTTGCTGCTTTGTGCCTGCAGCAGGAACGAAGAGAAGTCGCTGGCATTCAACGGTGCGCGCACGGAGCCGACCACGGTTCCACCCGCGGCCTTGACCACGGCGGTGGTGTCGTTTTGCAGCGCGGTGCCGAAAGCGTAGTCCGCGGTCAGGAAGAACCAGCTCTTGCCGCCGCCCTTCACCACGGCGCCACCCGTACCCTTGGCCAGGGCCACGGTATCGTAGGCGTAATGCACGGTATACGGGGAGCACTGCTCGTTGGTCAACGCCGAGGAGCCTGGCCCGATGGCAATGAAGGGCTTCTTCTTCTCCGCAGCAACCTTGGCCATGGCCAGACCGGTACCGGAATTGGTGCCGCCAATCAGCATGTCCAGCCCCTGTGTATCAAACCACTCACGGGCCTTGGCAGCGGCCACATCGGCCTTGTTCTGGTGGTCGGCAAAGACCACTTCGATCTTCTTGCCGTTGATGGCACCGCCCGCGTCGGCAACGGCCATCTTGATGGCTTCCACGCCACCCATGCCGTCAATGTCTGCGTAGACACTGGACATATCCGTGATGATGCCAATTCGAATCACATCGCCCGAAATCTGGGCCTGTGCCGTACCGACCGTGCCGAGCGCAAGCGTGGAAGCAAGCCCGCAGGCCATGGCGATTTTGGTGAATTTCATACCGTGTCTCCTAAGTTGTTATCAAGGACCAAAGAAATCAGACGCCGAGGTATTCGTGCAGTTTTTCCATTCGTTCTGGAAGCTGCTCCTGGGTGAACTCCTGCAGGATGGAACCGTGCTCCATGACCAGGAACCGGTCCGCCAGCGGGGCGGCAAAACGGAAGTTCTGCTCCACCATGACGATGGTGTAGCCCTGCTTGCGCAGCGCCAACACCATCTCGGCAAGCTTTTGCACGATCACCGGGGCCAGGCCCTCGGAAATTTCGTCGAGCAGCAGCAGCTTGGCGCCGGTGCGCAGGATGCGGGCCACGGCCAGCATCTGCTGCTCACCGCCGGACAGGCGCGTGCCCTGGCTTTGGGCGCGCTCCTTCAGGTTGGGAAACATCGCGTAGATCTGATCCAACGGCATGCCGCCCGGTGCCAGCACGGGCGGCAGCAGCAGGTTCTCCTCTGCCGACAGGCTGGAAAAAATGCCCCGCTCTTCCGGGCAATAGCCCAGGCCCAGGCGCGCAATGCGGTGAGTGGACATGCCAATGGTCTCGGTGCCATGCACGCGGATCGAGCCCTTGCGCGAACCGGTCAGCCCCATGATGGCCCGCATGGTGCTGGTTCGACCCGCACCATTGCGACCCAACAGGGTCACAACCTCACCCTCGTTCACATGGAAATTGACACCGTGCAGGACGTGCGATTCACCATACCAGGCGTGCAGGTCGCGGACTTCGAGAAAAGGGGTGGCCATGGTCAATGCGCCCCTTTGAGTTCGACGTTGGCACTGCCCATGTAGGCCTCAACGACCGCCGGATTGCTGGACACCAGGGCGTAGGGGCCCTCGGCCAGCGTGGCGCCACGTTGCAGTACGGTGATGGTGTCGGCAATCGTGGACACCACGCTCATATTGTGTTCAACCATGAGGATGGTTCGATTGGCCGAAACCTTCTTGATGAGTCGGCGGATGCGGTCCACGTCTTCCAGCCCCATGCCCTGCGTGGGCTCGTCCAGCAGCATCAACTGCGGGTCCATGGCCAGTGTGGTGGCGATTTCCAGCGCACGTTTGCGTCCGTAGCTCAGCTCGACGGCGGTCAGTTTGGCAAACTGTTGCAGGTCCACTGCCTCCAGCAGCTCCATTGCCCGTGCATCCAGATGGTGCAGGCTACGCTCCGATTTCCAGAAATGGAACGATGTGCCCAGCGTTCTCTGCAACGCCACACGCACGTTTTCCAGCACGGTCAGGTGGGGGAACACGGCAGATATCTGGAACGAGCGGATCACCCCACGCCGCGCTATGTGGGCCGATGACTCGCCGGTGATGTCGGTGCCGTCAAACAGGATCTGGCCCGAGGTGGGCGTCAGGAATTTGGTGAGCAGGTTGAAGCAGGTGGTCTTGCCGGCGCCATTGGGCCCGATCAATGCATGGATGCTGCCGCGACGCACACGCAAGTCCACTTTGTTGACAGCAACGAAGCCCTTGAACTCTTTGGTTAGCTGCCTTGTCTCCAGAATGCAATCCACCGTATTTTTTCTCCGTTTAATACACCGGAGCGTAGAGGGTGTTGAAGTTCGCCGCAATACGGGCAATTACTTTGGGGTAAACCCGCTCACCCTGGGTCGCCTCCGCGACATCAACCGCGGCGGCGCTCCAGCTTGGCCTCGTCGTAGTAGCGGGATTTCTCGCGGAACATGGCCTGGTCCGCCTCATGCAGGGCAGCCTCCACCTCACTGGCCGCATGGCAGGTGGAAATGCCAATGGCCATGCTCAGGCGCTGCCCGGTGTAGAACTGGTTGTTCAGTTCAATCATGGACTCGATGCGTTCCTGCAGGCCGGCGGCCACCCGCTCGTCACTACCGGGCAGCAGGGCAATGAACTCGTCGCCGCCAACACGGGCAACGCAATAGGGGTAGCCGGCGGTGGCGCTGGTCAGCACCTCCCCGGCTCTGCGCAGCACGGCGTCGCCCGCGGCATGGCCTTCACTGTCATTGATGCGCTTGAGGCCATTCAAGTCCATCGCCATGATGGTCAGCGGCCAGGGGCCCTTGCGCGTGATCCGGTTGAGCTCATCCACGTAGAACGCCCGGTTGCGCAGGCGCGTGAGGGCGTCGTGCTTGCCCAGGTACTCCAGATATGCCTCGGCCTTCTTGCGCGCAGTGATATCCACCAGCGACACCAGGACCAGGCCCCAGGTGTCCTGGAAGTCCGGCAGCACGGCAAACTGCATGTGGATGTTGATCAGTTCGCCGTTGAGCGAGTAATTCACCACCTCGCGCAATTGCACGGTCTTGCCCTCCCAGAGGTCGATCAACTGCTCGGCGAAGGACTCGTGCATCTCGTCCCGGAATACGGCACCCAGACGGGTCAGCAGCTCCTTCTGGCTGTCGGCGGCAAACATGGACAGCGTCTGGCGATTCACATCAATGACGCGGATCTCCGCCATGCAGCGACTGACAAACTCGGGATGCACGCTGATGAAGACGCGAAAATCCTGGATGCCCTGGGCCCGCGCCTCGTCCAACAGGCGCTTGACACCACTGAAGTCCTCCACCCACAACGACACCGGTGAGTAGTCAAACAGGTCGCGGGCATGGCGCTCACTCACGGCAAGCTTCTGCTGCGCCTGCGTGGCTTCGGTGATGTCCTCCAGCGACACCATGACGCGCTCCCACGTGTCTTCGTACCCCTGCAGGACCCGAACGTGGATCTGTACATCCATGCGCCGCCCGTCCAGCGCGTAATTCACCGTGCGGTTCGAGAATTCCAGTTGCCCCTGCCAGAGAAACCCCAGTTCATGCGACATCTGGGCCAGCATGTCATCGCGAAACACCTCCGGCAAGCGCTCTACCAGTTCCTGCTGGCTGCTGGCTGCAAAAACCTTCAACGTCTGCCGGTTGACCTTGATCACCGAGAGGCTTTGGGCGCACTGCTGCACCCGCACCGCAGACTGCGCCAGGTGCGCCGCCAGATCCACGACCCCGTGTGACCGCCACGTATCGAACAGCCGCTTGAGTGCGCTGTAGTCCTCCAACCAGAGGGAAATGGGGGCATTTTCAAACATCAGTTCGAAATCGGTTTCGGGGGTTGTCTTTGCCATGCGTGGCCTCCTGGAATGCATTGTCCTTCAGCATTGTGAACGGACTCCAATCCCTTCCACGCGAACGGTGAAATGCAGCTCCCCGCACCGGGCGGCGCGGGTCCGGTGGTTCTCTATCTGCCGGATTCCGTTTCGGGTGGAATGGGACCGCTGTAAACTGTTTACATGTGCCAGCTCCTTGGAATGAACAGCCGCCTGCCCGCCAGCCTGACGCTGAGCTTCACCGGGTTCTCCCAGCGCGGCGGCTGCACCGACCACCATGCCGACGGCTGGGGCATCGCCTTCTTCGAGAGCCAGGGCGGCCAGCCCGGCAAGGCGGCGCGCTATTTCGTGGACAAGGAAAGCGCCGCCACCTCCCCCATTGCGCAGATGCTGCGCAGCTACCCCATCCAAAGCCACAACGTGGTGGCCCACGTGCGCAAGGCCACGGTGGGCGAGGTACGGCTGGAAAACTGCCACCCCTTTGTGCGCGAGCTGTGGGGCCGCTACTGGTTCTTTGCCCACAACGGCGACCTGAAGGAATTCAACCCACCCCTGCACGGCGCCTTCAAGCCGGTGGGCGATACCGACAGTGAGCTGGCCTTCTGCTGGCTGCTGCAGGAACTCAACAAGTCCCACGCCGGCGTGCCCAGCGTGGAGGAGCTGACCCACACCCTGCGCGAACTGGTGCCCCGCATTGCGCGACACGGCACCTTCAACTTCCTTCTGAGCAACGGCCAGGCGCTGTGGGCACACGCCTCTACCCACCTGTGCTATGTGCTGCGCCGCCACCCATTCACCCAGGTGCAGCTCAAGGATGAGGATGTGACGGTGGATTTGTCCGAGCTCAACGGCCCGGAGGACCGGCTGGTGATTGTGGTGACCGAGCCGCTGACCACCAACGAAAACTGGGTGGCCATGGAAAGCGGCGAACTACTGGCGTTTGTGGACGGCGACATGATGGCCCGCAGCGTGTGCAAGGCCACGCTCATTCCGGCGGCCGCAGCAGCCGCCGCTCAGCGCGAGGCGGAAGAAGCCGCCAGGGCCGCGGCTTAGGCGGCTGCGCGCTCCAGCGCGTCGACGAACATCGCCGCCACATCAAACCCCGTCTGGTCGGTTATCTCCTGGAAGCAGGTCGGGCTGGTCACGTTGATTTCGGTCAGGCTGTCGCCAATCACATCCAGCCCCACCAGCAACAAGCCACGCGCCGCCAGGATAGGGCCCAGCCCCACGGCAATGCGGCGATCGGATTCACTCAGGGGTTGGGCCACGCCCTTGCCACCCACCGCCAGGTTGCCACGCACCTCGCCGCCCTGCGGAATGCGGGCCAGGCAATAGGGAACGGGCTGGCCGCCAATCACCAGCACGCGCTTGTCGCCCTGCGCGATGGCGGGCAGGAACTTCTGCACCATCACGGTCTGGGCACCGTCCTGGTTCAAGGTCTCGATGATGCCGCCCAGGTTCAGGCCGTCGGCCTTGACACGGAAGATGCCCATGCCACCCATGCCATCCAGCGGTTTGAGGATGATGTCCTCGTGCTCGGCGTGGAAGCGACGGATGGCTTCCGCATCACGCGTCACGATGGTCGGGCCGATGTATTGGGGGAACTCCAGAATCGCGAGCTTCTCCGGGTGGTCACGCAAAGCACGCGGCTTGTTGAAGACCTTGGCACCCTCGCGCTCGGCCTGCTCCAGCAGGTGCGTGGCGTAGAAATATTCGCTGTCAAACGGCGGGTCCTTGCGCATGACGATGGCGCCAAATTCCTTGAGCGCACGCAGGCGCTGCTCGGGCGTGCGCGGCGCCTCATGGAACCAGCGTTCCTCATGCCCGGTGAGCGTGATGTGGCGCATGTGGGCCTGCACCAGGCCGCCACGCTGCCACACCAGGTCGCGCGGCTCGCAGGCCACGATGGCGTGGCCACGGCGCTGGGCCTCGCGCATCATGGCGAAGGTGGTGTCCTTGTAAATCTTGAACGATTCCAGGGGGTCGCAGACGAAGAGGATTTCCATAGGATCACACCGCAAAAGGAGAAAACAATAGCCAGGGCACCACTCTACCGCGCCGGGCGCGGCAAAGGTGGCGTGGGGCTAATCAATCCGGGCGGCGCAGCAGGGTGCTGCGGCCCAGGTGCTGCACCAAGAGCGCCAACACGCCAGCCACCACGCCCCAGAAGGCCGAGCCCACACCGGCCACCACCACACCGCTGAGCGTGACCAGGAAGGTGATGACGGCAGCTTCCCGGTGCGGCTCGTGTTGCAGGGCCGAGGTCAGCGCGCCGCCAATGGTGCCCAGCAGCGCCAGCCCGGCGATGGCCGCCACCAGTTCCTTGGGGAAGGCGGTCAACACACCGGTGATGGCGGCGCCAAAGATGCCGATCAGGATGTACAACAGACCGCACGAAGCCGCCGCCGTGTAGCGCTTAGCCGGATCGGTGTGCGCCTCGGGTCCCATGCAGATGGCGGCGGTGATGGCACTCAGGTTCAGGGCAAAGGCGCCAAAGGGCGCCAGCAGCAGCGTGGCCAACCCGGTCAACGTGATGACGGGCGAGATGGGAATGCCGGCATCGCCGCCGTGCGCACGCCGGTCACCGTAGCCCGAGGACTGGATGGCGGCCACGCCCGGCAGGTTCTGCGAGGCCATGGTGACAATGAACAGCGGCAGCGCCAGGCTGACCAGTGCTGCAAACGTGAAATGGGGCGTGACCCAGACCGGCGATGCGAAGCCAAATGTGACACTAGCCCCCGTGAAACCTGCTGTAGCAGCTACGAAAATAATAGCAACCGCCAGCGTAAAGGGCACCGCGTAGCGTGGCCACAGACGCTTGCCCAGCAGGTAGGCCAGCAACATGACCAGTACCAGCGGCAGCGCCGTCTGCGCCGCGCCAAAGCCGGCCAGGCCAAAGCGCGCCAACACACCGGCCAGCAGTGCCGCGGCCAACGCCACGGGGATGCGGTTCATGACCCGCTCGAACCAGCCGGTCACACCGGCCAGGGTGATGAGGGCTGCGCAAACCATGAAGGCGCCCACCGCCTCGGCCATGGAAAACCCACCGCTCAAGCCGGCCGTGGCCAGCACGGCGGCGCCGGGCGTGCTCCAGGCCACCATGACCGGCTTCTTCCACCACAGCGAGGGCAGCAGCGTGCACAGGCCCATGCCCAGGCCCAGCGCCCACATCCAGGAGGCGATCATTTCCGGCGTGGCATGGAAGGCCTGCGCCGCCTGGAACACGATGGCCACGGAACTGGTGAAGCCTACCAGCACGGCGACGAAGCCGGCGGTGAAGGCGGAGAGGTTGAGGTCTTTGAAATACTGCATGGCGACATTGTCAGCGACGACAACAGCATGGCCACTCACGTGAGGGCAATTTTGCGCCGGGCCGCCCCAAGCAAAATGAGCCCCCACGGGGGGCAGCGACCCGCGCAGCGACGGAGCGTGGGGGCTTAAATCTCGATCTTGGAGCCCAGCTCAACGACGGAGTTGTTGGGCAGGTTCAGGAAGTCGGCCGCGCCGCTGGCGTTGTGGTGCATCTGGGCGAACAGCTTTTCGCGCCACGGCGCCATGCCCCGACCGATGGTGGGAACCACGGTGTCGCGCGACAGGAAGTAGCTGGTGGTCATGGCGCTCAACTCGCAGCCGCGCCCCTTGATCAGTTGCAGGGCCTTGGGCACATCGGGATCGTTCTTGAAGCCGTAGTGGATCACCACCTGCCAGCAATCGTGTCCCAACGACTCCACCTCCAAGCGCTTGTTCATACCGATCCATGGCACCTCGTGGTTGCGCACGGTGACGAACAGGTTGTTGGCATGCAGCACCTTGTTGTGCTTGAGGTTGTGCAACAAGGCGTTGGGCACGGTTCCGACCTCGGCGGTCAGGAACACGGCCGTACCCTCGACCCGCGCCGGCGGGCTGACGAACACCGCCTCCAGGAAGCTGGGCAAGTCGATGGCGTCGGCGCGCAGCTTCTCGTTGAGCAGGCGGCGGCCCTCCTTCCAGGTCAGCATCAGCGCGAAGATGGCCCCGCCAATCATCAGGGGGAACCAGCCGCCCTCAAACAACTTGAGCAGGTTGGAGGCCCAGAAGGCGAAATCCACCACGAAGAAGAATCCTGTGGCACCAATGCACAGGGCCAGCGGGTAGTTCCAGCTGTAGCGGATCACGTAGAACGTCAGCACCGTGGTGATCAGCATGTCGGTACACACCGCGATGCCGTAGGCCGCAGCCAGGTTGCTGGAAGAGCGGAACATCACCACCGCCAGCACAATGGCCACGAACAGACCCCAGTTCACGAAGGGCAAGTAGATCTGGCCGGTGTCCTTGACGCTGGTGTGCAGGACCTGCAAACGTGGCAGATAGCCCAGTTGGATGACCTGCTTGGTGACCGAGAAGGCTCCGGAGATCAGCGCCTGCGAAGCGATCACCGTGGCCATGGTGGCCAGCCCCACCAGGGGCAGCAACGCCCAGTCCGGCGCCATGTTGAAGAACGGGTTCTTCACCGCTTCAGGCTCGGCCAGCAGCAAGGCACCCTGGCCGAAATAGTTGAGCGTCAACGCCGGCATGACGATGGAGAACCAGGCCAGACGGATCGGCTTCTTGCCAAAGTGGCCCATGTCGGCGTACAGGGCCTCGCCACCGGTCACGCACAGCACCACGGCGCCGAGGATGATGAAGGTGGTCCCGGGTTGGTTCCAGATGAAGGACAGCGCGTAGAACGGATTGATGGCCAGCAGAATGCTGGGCCGGTCGGCGATGTGCACGATGCCCAGCACCGAAATGGTGGCGAACCAGATCAGCGTGATGGGACCGAAGAACTTGCCGATGCCGGCGGTGCCGTGCTTCTGCGCCATGAACAGCGCCAGCAGGATGACCAGGGTGAGCGGGATGATGAAGCGGTGCAGGGTGGGAGAGATCACCTCCAGGCCTTCGACGGCCGACAGCACGGAAATAGCCGGAGTGATGACGCCATCGCCATAGAACAGGCAGGTACCGAAGATACCCACCAGCAGCAACAGGCTGCGCAACCGGGGCTTGTCCTTGACCGACTGCGAGGCCAGCGCCAGCATGGCGACCAGGCCGCCTTCGCCATGGTTGTCGGCGCGCAGCACCAGGGCCACGTACTTGACGGAAACAATGACGGTCAGCGTCCAGAAGAAGATGGACAGGACACCGTACACGTTGTCGGGTGTGAAGGGGACATGCCCGGAACCAAAGACTTCCTTGACGGCGTACAGGACGCTGGTTCCGATGTCACCGTACACAACGCCAATGGCGCCCAGAGTAAGCGCCGTGAGAGACGATTTGGATGCTGACACACATTCGCCCGGCCATGCATGCGGCCAGGTTCCATTCCATTTGGGACCGCTATTTTGCGCCAGGAGCCCTCGCGCGCAAGCCTGTGGGGTTGCATTTCACGCGATTTCCGCGACGTGTTGCACCGCAACAACTTGACGCCAGCACAGGGCTTGCTGCAAGCCCTGTGTCAGGCGTAGTGTTCTGCTTCCGGATCGGTCGCTTCCAGCTCGTAACTGGCGGCCAGCATGGCCAGGCGTCCGATGACGCCGTACATGTAGAAGCGGTTGGGCGCACTGGCTCCGGGCTTGACGCCAGGCTGGGGTAAGTGCGTACTCTCGGCAAAGGCCAGCGGCACAAAACTCGACCCGGGTGCGTTGAGGTTCTCGTCAGTCCTGCGCTCGGCATGCACGCGGTAGAAGCCGCCCACCACGTAGCGGTCCATCATGTAGACAACGGGCTCGGCCACGGCATCGTTCAGGCGCTCGCTGGTCAGCACGCCTTCCTGCAGGAGCACGTCGAACACCGGCTTGCCACCGTTGGCCTGCACGTCCTTGCCGCACAGAAGCTGGCGCAGCCCATCGAGTTCCTTGGCGTCGCGCACCGTGAAGACTCCCATGCGGGGGTCGCTGTTGTCAGCCTTGATGACGATGAAGGGCTTTTCCTTGATGCCGTATTCCTTGTGTTTCTTGCGAATCCTGCCCAGCAGTCCCTCCACCCGCGCCGCCAGCTCCTGCACGCTGGTGTCGCTGGAGAAATCCACCGTGGCACCCTTGTCGAACAGCGGGTTAATCAGCCAATGGTCCACGCCAATGAGTTTGCCAAAGCGCTTGGAGACCTCTTCAAAGCACTTGTAGTGGTTGCTCTTGCGCCGCGTGCTCCAGCCAGCGTGCAGTGGCGGCAGCAGATACTGCTGGTGCAGGTCTTCCAGGATGCCGGGCACGCCGGCACGCAGGTCGTTGTTCAGCAGAATGGTGCAGGGGTCAAAGTCCTTGACGCCGATGCGGCCCTTGTTGCGCGCCACCGGTTCGAGCGTGATGCTGTCGCCATCCGGCAGCGCAATGGTCACGGCACGTTTGATTTCCGGGTTGATGGAGCCCATGCGCACATTCAGGCCCGCCATGTGGAAGATGCGGCGCAACTGCGCCAGGTTGCTCAGGTAGGAGCTGTTCTGGGCCTGGTTCTCCGGCACGATCAGCAGGTTGCGCGCCTCGGGGCAGATCTTTTCGATGGAGGCCATGGCGGCCTGCACGGCCAGCGGCAGCATGGCCGGTGTCAGGATGTTCCAGCCGTCGGGAAAGAGGTTGGTATCCACCGGCGCCAGCTTGAAACCGGCATTGCGCACATCCACCGAGCAGTAGAACGGCGGCGTGTGCTCCATCCATTCCAGGCGGAACCAGCGCTCGATGGCCGGCATGGAATCCAGAATGCGCTGTTCCAGTTCGTTGATGGGGCCAGTCAGGGCGGTAACGAGATGGGGAACCATGCGGCCCTCTTAAATGGAATAAAACCCGATTCTAGGGTCAGCTTCGCACCTCACCGTCGCCCAGCACCACGTATTTCAACGAGGTCAGCCCCTCGATGCCGACCGGCCCGCGGGCGTGGAATTTGTCCGTGCTGATGCCGATCTCGGCGCCCAGCCCGTACTCGAAGCCGTCGGCAAAGCGGGTGCTGGTGTTGACCATGACACTGGCCGAGTCCACCTCGCGCAGGAAGCGCTGGGCGTGCATGTGGTCGCGGGTCAGGATGGCGTCGGTGTGGTGGCTGGAATACTGGTTGATGTGGGCGATGGCCTCGTCCAGCCCCGCCACCACCTTGATGCTGATGATGGGCGCCAGGAACTCCGCGTACCAGTCCTGTTCGGTTGCATCCTTGACGCAGGCATCCGGCAGTCCGTCGCCACGAAGAATGGCGGATGCTTCGGCATCGCAACGCATTTCCACGCCCTTGGCTGCAAATATCGCCCCCATCTGAATGAGGAATGGATGCGCCACGCCGCGCGCCACCAACAGGCTCTCGGCGGCGTTGCAGGGGCTGTATTTGTTGGTCTTGGCGTTATCAGCCACCTTCACCGCCATGGCGATGTCGCAGGGGTCGTCCACGTAAACATGGCAGTTGCCGTCCAGGTGCTTGATGACCGGCACCTTGGCGCCGGCGCTGATGCGCTCGATCAGGCCCTTGCCGCCGCGCGGGATGATGACGTCCACGTACTGCGGCATGGCAATCAGTTGGTCCACCAGCGCGCGGTCGGTGGTCTGCACCAGTTGCACGGCGTCCGCCGGCAGGCCGGCCTCCAGCAGGGCCTGCTGCACCAGCCGGGCAAGGGCCTTGTTGGACTCAATCGCTTCCGAGCCGCCGCGCAGGATGCAGGCATTGCCGCTCTTGATGGACAGGCTGGCGGCCTCGATGGTCACATTCGGGCGGCTCTCAAAGATCATGCCGAACACGCCAATGGGCACGCGCATCTGGCCGACGCGGATGCCGCTGGGCTGCTGCTTCATGCCGATGATCTCGCCAATCACGTCGGCCATGGCGGCCAGTTGCTCGCAGCCTTCGGCGCAAGTCTCGATGACCTTGGGCGTCAGGCGCAGGCGGTCCACCATCGGGGCGGCCAGTCCGTTGGCCACGGCGCGTTCAATATCCTTGGCATTGTCGGTCTGCAGGGCACCGGCATTGGCGCGCAGGAGCGCGGCCAGTGTCCGCAATGCTCTGTTTTTTGTAGCTGCTGGCGCAGCCGCCATGAGGGCTGAAGCCCGTTTTGCCTGGGAACCCAGAGCATTGGCGTATTCGGTGATGGTGAGCGCGTTCATGGTGCGATTTTCGCAGATATCGCGCGCTGGGCTGTGCAGACCGGGGCCGCCGATAAAGGAAGGCTACTTCCACGCGCCCCACGGCACATTCACCCCGCTGGAAACGGCTTCCCATCGCGCATCAGCAGCGTCAACGTTTCGCCTGACATGGGTCGACCGAAATAGTAGCCCTGCATCAGTTGGCACCCATTGAGCAGCAGGAAGTCGCGCTGGGCGGGCAGCTCAACCCCTTCGGCAATGACCTCTTTCTTGAGACTGTCGGCAATCCCCACGATGGCACGGACGATGGCGGCATCGTCCTCGTTGGGCAGCTCGCGCACAAACGACTGGTCGATCTTGATCCGGTTGAAAGGCAACCGCTTGAGGTAACCCAGACTGGAGTATCCGGTACCGAAATCATCCACCGAAAGTTTGACCCCCATGGCGTGGAGCCTGTGCAGCATCTCGATGATCAGTTCGGTGTCGCGGATGAACGCGCTCTCGGTGATTTCAAGTTCCAGCCATTGCGGCTCCAGCCCCGCGTCGCCCAGAGCAGATTTCACCTGTTCCGGGAAGTCTGGCTGGCGCAGTTGAACAGCAGACAGATTGACGGCCATCACAACCGGTGGCAAGCCCAGATCCATCCAAGCGCGACTCTGGCGACACGCCTCGCGCAACACCCATTCCCCAATGGCATTGATCAGGTTGCTTTCCTCGGCAATCGGAATGAAGCGCGCCGGTGGAATATCACCCAACTCGGGGTGGTGCCAGCGGATCAACGCTTCCAGGCCTATCAGCCTTCCGCTGTCGCCATCCACCTGCGGCTGGTAGTGCAGCCGGAACTCGTTGTGCAGTATGCCCCGGCGCAGGTTGTTTTCGAGCACCACGCGTTCGGAGATGCGTGCATTCATTTCAGGGGTAAAGAACCGGTACACATTGCCACCCGCCGCCTTGGCCTGGTACATGGCGGTGTCTGCGTTTTTCAGCATGGTGCTGATGTCAGCCCCATCTTGCGGATAGATACTGATGCCGATGCTGACCCCGACCAGCAATTCGTGGCCATCCACCACAAAAGGGGTCTTGATGGTGTCGATCAGCCCCTGGGCCACAATGGCCACCCGCGACAGGTGCTTGAACCCCTGCATCAATACCGCGAATTCATCGCCGCCCTGGCGGCTGATGGTGTCACGCTGGTCCAGATTGGCGCGCATGCGGTTCGACACCTGCTGCAGCAACTTGTCTCCCACTTCATGGCCGAGTGTGTCATTGACAAACTTGAAATGATCCAGATCGAGAAAGAGCAAGGCCAGCGGCGCACGCGCCCCCATGGCATCCGCCAATGCCACTGACATGCGGCTGCCCAGCAAGGCGCGGTTGGGCAGGTCGGTCAGGATGTCGTGCTCGGCCAGATAGCGGATGCGTTCCTGATCCACATGCAGTTGCGTTATGTCCCGTGCAACCCCGGCCACACCTGCGAGTCTTCCGTGTTCGTCAAGCACCGGAGTCGAGATGTATTCAAAGTAGCGCAGGTGCCCACCGGCCACTTCCTGGGTGGCTTCGCTGCGCTGCTGCACCCGGCTGGACATGGCGCGTGCGTCCTGTGCCTGCAGTACATGCGCCGTGGACTCGGGCCAGATATCTGACACCGTCTGTCCCAGTATCTGCTGTGCATCACGCCCACTGAGTTGCCGGTAAGCCTCATTGACGGCAATCATGCGCTGGTCGCGGTCGCTCAGCCACGCGGGGTCGGGCAGGCTGTTCAGCAGGGCGTTGGTTCGGCGGACAGTGGTCTCATACGCTTCTGTCATGCCCCGGGCCAGACGACGGGCCTCGTTGTAGGTGCGCAGCCAGACGACGATCCAGCCCGCCAGCACAATGGCCAGAACCAGTGCGCTGACCGAACGCCACAGGACTTGTTCATGCCAGGCCACAAGATAATCACTGGTGGCATGCCCAACCAGCACATAGAGCGGGAGATCCGCTATACGGCGCACGACGTACATGCGCTCTACACCGTCCACACCGGACACGGCGGTATACACGCCATACCGTTGCCCCGACTGCAGCAGTTCCCGCAAGCTGGGACTATCGATGGGCTTGCCCAAACGGTCGGGCGCCGATGGGTGCCGTGCCACCAGACGCAACTGGTCGTCACACAACGAGATGCTGTGGGTTGAGCCCAGGTGGAGCGTGTTGAAAAAGTCCTGGAAGAAGTCCGCACGTACCGCCGCCTGGACCAAACCGGCAAAGTCGCCGTTGCGGTCATTGATGCGGCGGCTCAGGGTGATGACCCAGTTTTGGGTAATACGTGCAAACAGGGGCGCTGAAATGACCAACCCGGCACGCCCGTCAGCCTTGCTGCGCTCGAAATACTCGCGATCCGCAATCGTCGCCTGGGAGATTTCGCCCGAGGCATCAAAAATGAAATGGCCGCTGCCATCCGCCACGCGCAGACTCTGCGACTCGCCGAGCTGCCCCAAATACCGCGCCAGCGCAGCATTGATGCTGGCCGTATCCATGGATTCGCCAACGAAAGCCTCATTGAGCCGCAGCTGGCTGGCCAGCAGCACTGTGTCAATCTTCGCCACCGTGCTGTGGACGTGGCCCTCCAACACGTTGGCCAGGTTTTCCAGATTGCGTTGGGCAAACTCGATTTCACGGTTGTACGACTGGCGCAGCCCGACGACCCCGAAACCGATATAGACAATCAAGGCCGCCACACCGAGCGCGATGATGGCCATCCGCCGCCAGAACTCGGCCCGCGCTGATGCCGAAGTGGATGGGGGTGGTTGTTTTTGTTTCACGGGGGGCGCCAGGAGCAGTGGCTCATTCTCCCCTCAATCGTGAGACTACGGCCTTGACGCTACGCAAGGAGCAACGTCTTGCCAGCCCATCTCGCAGTGTCCAGGGTGCACGGGTAGCTACATGCCCAGCGACCGAAGCAGCTCGTCCTGCTCGCTGGTATCTGTGGCCGGTGGCGTTTCCGCGCGCGCCTCATTGGCCCTTGCGATAACCTCATCCGGATCGAGGGTTTCGGTGGCGTCGAAATCATGCAGCTTGATGAATTCGGTACGGTCAATCGCCAGTTCCAGGTAGAAGATGTTGTTCTTGCCGGTGTAGAAAGTCACCCGCCGGGACTCGGGCTTGTCCAGCTGGGTGTCCACGCTCAGCACCACCTGCTTGTTCAGGACCAGCATCTTCGGCTGGTTCTGGGTGATGTGGGTCTGCAGCTCGCGGCGCACCTTGCCGGTGAAATCCCCCACGATCTGGTTCATCAGCTCACCCAGGATATTGCCCACCTCATCGGAGGTGTGGGCAAGCGCCAATTCGCTCTTGGGCATGCCCATGTTGAGCATGTAGCTCTCGTAGAGCTCCATCGCCGTCTGCGCCTCGAAATTCAGCACAACCAGACCCGAGAATCCGCCATCAAACAGCACGAAGCAGCCAATATCGGGCTTCAGGCAGGTCTTGGTGATGCGTTGCACCATTCCGGAGTACTGGATCTCGCACTGGGTTGCCACGGTCAGCACCCGGGTTACCGAATTGCACAGGCTGGTCAGAATGTCTTCTGTCCCGTACACCACTTCCGATTCTTTCCAAGTCTTGACCATAAGAAACCCCTGACGCCAAAAACACCGACTGTACAACGTCTAGCGTGCGGATTTCTGCACTGGTGCCGGCGCGCACAGCGCACACAGTTGCAGGGCCAGCCGATGCAGCGCCTGCCAGCCCGACTGCGGCCAGTCCGGTTGTTTCAGCCCTTTGACAATGCCATCCACCACATGGGCGGATTGCAGCAATTCCGCCAGCTTCGATTCACTCAGGCGGGGCAGCACGCGCTCGAACAGGCGCTCCTTGGCGCCCCAGACGCGCTGTTCGCGCAACGCCACAGGCAGCGGCCGACCCTGCCCCATGGCGTCCCTGACACGCTTGAGCGCACGAATGTCCTCCGCCAGCGTGTAGTGCACCAGTACCTCGGCCTCGCCTTCGGCCTGCAGGCCATCGAGCATGCGCTGCACACGCAGGGTCTGACCGGCCAGCACCGCCTCACTCAACTTGAACACGTCGTAGCGTGCCACGTTCAGCACGGCACTTTCCACCTGGTCAAAACCCAGCACGCCGCCACCCTGGGCATCGGCCGGGAACAGCAAGGCGAGTTTCTGGATCTCCTGGTGCGCGGCCAGCAGATTGCCTTCGACGCGGTCGGCAAAGAACTGCAGCGTGCGCTGCCCCTCCTCGCCCGCCGCCACACGCTGGCCCTGCGCGGCCAGCCGTTGGGCGATCCACTGGGGCAGCGCGGCGCGCTCCACAGGCTCAACCTGCACCGTCACGCCAAAGCTCTCCAGGGCGCCAAACCAGGCGCCGGATTTGGTCATCTTGTCCAGGCGCGGCAGCAGGATGATGGTCAAGGTCGCGTCATTGCCCTGCGACATTTCGGCCAGTTGCTGCAACGCGGTGCTGCCGTCCTTGCCCGGCTTGCCGGAGGGGATGCGGATTTCGACGATCTGCTTGTCGGCGAACAGGCTCAAGCTGCCGCCAGCGGCCAGCACCTCGCTCCAGTCAAAGTGGGCACCGGCCACGGTGTGCGAGGTGCGCTCGGTGTAGCCCTGTGGTCGCGCCACGGCGCGAATGCTGTCCAGCGCCTCCTGCAGCAGCAGGGGTTCGTCGCCATGCAGGGTGTACAGACTCTTGAGCCCGCGCTGCAGGTGGCTGGCCAGTTGCCCCGGGCCCACTTGCATGGTCAGGGTCCGTCCAGCGACTTGACCGCCGCCAGGCGGCGCACCAACTGCTGCAGGATGTCGGCCTGCATGTCGCGGAACAGCAGCACCTCTTCGGCTTCCTTGGCCAGCACGGCGGATTCGTTGAAGCTGATGTCGCGCTGCTGGGCGACCTCCGTGGGGGCAATCAGCTCGCGGCCATCGGGCGTGCGCATGCGAAAGCGGATTCGGATCTTCAGCTGGAATTCGCGCACCTGGCCCGAGGCGTTGACGCCCACGATGCTCTTCTCCCGCGCCTCCTGCAGGATGTCGACGATGACCTGCGGCGGCGCGGACCCGCGGACAGGAGCCAGTGGCACCACGGCGTTGCCAAAGTAGCGGATCAGGTCTGCGGCCACCAAGCCATTGGTCTCGGGCGTGACGGCCAACGTCTGGAAGGCAAATGTTGGCGCGCTGCGCAACTTGAAACCGCAACCGGCCAGGGCCAGGGTTGCGGCAATGGCAGCGGCAAGGGCCTGACGGCGTTGCATGGCTAGAGAACGACGTTGACGAGGCGACCGGGCACGACAATGACGCGCTTGATCGGACCGGTGGCGAACGGGGCAAACGTGGAACTGGCCAGCGTGGTCGCCTCGATTTCCTCCTTGGAGGCGCCGGACGGCACCATCACCGAACCCCGCAGCTTGCCGTTGACCTGCAGCATCAGTTCCACCTCGTCCTGCACCAGGGCCAGCGGGTCAACGACAGGCCAGGGGACGTCCAGCAGGTCGCCCTGGGCCGTGGCAAAACCCAGTTCGCTCCACAGCGCATGGGCAATGTGGGGCGTGGCGGGATACAGGATGCGCAACAGGATGGAGAAGCCCTCCGCCAGGGCCAGCGTCGCACCGGCCGTATCCGGGGCCTTGAAATCCTCCAGCGCGTTGATCATCTTCATCGCGCCGGACACCACGGTGTTGTATTGCATGCGCTGGTAGTCGTAATCCACCTGCTTGAGCACGGTATGGATTTCGCGCCGCAGGACCTTGGCCTCTTTGCCGAACTCTTGACCATTCAGGCCGCCAGCCCTCGCCAAATCTGCGTGAGCAGCTCCTAAATTCATAGCAGACAGCTTGACGCCATAGTTCCAGACGCGGCGCAGGAAACGATAGCTGCCTTCCACGGCGGCATCGTTCCACTCCAGTGTGGCCTCGGGTGGCGCGGTGAACATGGTGTACAGGCGTGCCGTGTCGGCACCATAGCGCTCGATCAGGTCCTGCGGATCGACGCCGTTGTTCTTGGACTTGGACATGGTGCCCACGCCCTCGTAGTCGATGGCCGTGCCCACGGGCAGATCGCCCATTGCCTTGATCAGGCGTGCACCGATGATCTTGCCGGACTCGTCGAACACATGCTCCACATCACTGGGCCAGAAGTACTCCTTGCCACCCTTCTCGCCCTTGCGGGAGTAGATGTGGTTGAGCACCATGCCCTGGGTGAGCAGCTTGGTGAAGGGCTCGTCCACCGACACCAGGCCCAGGTCGCGCATGACCTTGGTCCAGAACCGCGCGTACAGCAGGTGCAGGATGGCGTGTTCGATGCCGCCGATGTACTGGTCCATGCCGCTGCCGCCACGGGCCTTTTCCTGGTCGCGCATCCAATAGGCGGTGCCGGCACCGACCATGGCGCTGTCGCTCTGCGGATCGCAGTAGCGCATGAAATACCAGGAACTGTCCACGAAGGTGTCCATGGTGTCGGTCTCGCGCCGCGCGGGCTTGCCGCACACGGGACAGACCACGCCGGCATGGAAACCTTCGTGCTTGTGCAACGGGTTGCCGGAGCCGTCGGGCACGCAGTCCTGTGGCAACACCACGGGCAGGTCCTTCTCGGGCACCGGTACGGCACCGTGCTCGGCGCAGTGGATGATGGGAATCGGCGTGCCCCAGTAGCGCTGGCGGCTGACGCCCCAGTCGCGCAGGCGCCAGGTGGTCTTCTTCTCGCCCAGGCCCTTGGCCTGCAGGGCGGCAGCCACGGCATCGACCGCCTCGGCGCAGGACAGGCCGCTGAAGATGTCGGAATTCACGGTCACGCCGCGCTGCTTGTCGGCGTACCAGTCCTGCCAGTGGCTGTGGTCGTAGCTGAGGCCATCGATATGCACCACGTCGTCAATGCGCAGGCCGTACTTCTTGGCAAAGGCAAAGTCGCGCTCGTCATGGGCGGGCACGCCCATGACCGCACCGTCGCCATAACCCATCAGCACGTAGTTGCCCACCCACACATCCACCGGGTCGCCGGTCAGCGGGTGGATGACCTGCAGGCCGGTGGCCATGCCCAGTTTTTCCTTCAGCGCCAGCTCGGCCTCGGTGGTGCCACCGGCCTTGCACTCTTCCATGAAGGCTGCCAACTGGGGGTTGGTGCGCGCCGCATGCAGAGCCAGCGGGTGCTCGGGCGCCACGGCACAGAAGGTCACGCCCATGATGGTATCGGCGCGCGTGGTGAACACATACATGCGCCCGTCGCCAATCAGCTTGCCGTCATCGTCCTGGATACGGTGGGTGAATGCAAAGCGCACGCCGGCGGACTTGCCGATCCAGTTTTCCTGCATCAGCTTGACGCGCTCGGGCCAGCCGGGCAAACCATCCTGCACCTGGCCCAGCAGTTCCTGGGCGTAGTCGGTGATCTTGAGGTAGTAGCCGGGGATCTCGCGCTTCTCGACGGTGGCGCCGGTGCGCCAGCCCTTGCCGTCAATAACCTGCTCGTTGGCCAGCACGGTCTGGTCGACCGGGTCCCAGTTGACGATCTGGGTCTTGCGGTAGGCAATGCCCTTTTCCAGCATCTTCAGGAACAGCCACTGGTTCCACTTGTAGTAGGCGGGGTCGCAGGTCGCGACCTCGCGGCTCCAGTCGATGGCCAGGCCCATGGCCTGCATCTGACCCTTCATGTAGGCAATGTTCTCGTAGGTCCACTTCGCAGGCGGCACGCCGTTCTTCAGCGCCGCGTTTTCCGCTGGCAGGCCGAAAGCGTCCCAACCCATGGGCATCAGCACGTTGTAGCCGTTCATGCGCAGGTAGCGCGTGAGCATGTCGTTGATGGTGTAGTTGCGCACGTGGCCCATGTGCAGCTTGCCGCTGGGGTAGGGCAGCATGGAGCAGGCGTAAAACTTCTTCTTGGAGGCATCCTCGGTCACGCGGTAGGCGTTGTGGCCCTTCCACAGCGGTTGCGCCCAGTGTTCCTGTGCGGCTTTTTCGATGTCCAGATGTTGGTATTTGTCTTGCATGGGTCAAAGGGCGACAGAGTGCCGCCTGGAGGAGTGCCAACGGGGGATTTTAGGCGCTGCCAGGCCTAGCGCGCGGCGGAATCGCTCTGCGCGACAAAGCCAATGCGGTGCAGGCCCGCCTGGTGCGTCAGCCCCATGACTTCCACGACACGTCCGTAGGGAACCCTGGCGTCGGCCCGCAGGCGCACTTCGGTCTCGGGATTGCGCTGCGCCGCCCGGCGTAGCGTGGTTCCCAGGGCCGCGCTGTCCATCGGCAGGTCATCCACATAGGCCTGCCCCTGGCGGTCAATGGTGAGGGACAAGTGCTTGGGTGCCTCCAGGGCGGCAGCGCCGGTCGCATGCGGCAGATCAACCTTGACGGCGCTGACCAGCAGCGGGGCCGTGATGATGAAAATCACCACCAGCACCAACATCACGTCGACCAGCGGCGTCATGTTGATTTCGCTCATCGGCTGCGGGCCGGGGGTGCGTTCGAGTCGACCAAAGCTCATGGAGCCCCCGTGCGCATCACTGTGTGACCAGCAATTCCCGCAGGTCGCGGGCAAAGCCTTCCAGATCGGCCTCGATGCGGCCGATGTAGCGGCCCAGCACGTTGTAGCCCAGCACCGCCGGGATGGCCACGGTCAGTCCGGCGGCCGTCATGATCAACGACTCACCAACCGGGCCGGCGATCCTGTCTATGCTGACCTGGCCCGCACCGGAGATGCCGATCAGCGCATGGTAAATGCCCCAGACCGTTCCCAGCAGCCCGACAAAGGGCGCGGTGGAACCGACGGTGGCCAGCAATACCTGTCCGGCCTGCAGTTTGAGCAGCACGGCATGCAGCGCGTCACGCAGGACGCGGGTGAGTTGTTGCGAGCGATCTCCTGCACCCGCCAGGGTGCCAGCGGTCGGCGCCTGTGTGGCCTCCACCAGGGGACGCACCAGGCCATCGCGGTCAAAGGCCCGCAGGGTCTGCAGGCCGGCGCTGAGGTCGGGCGCCTGCCAGAAGGCCATGACGCTGCGTGCCACGTCGCGGTGCGCACGCACCAGCAGCCAGGTCTTCCACAGGATTGCAACCCAGCTGCCCACTGACATGACCAGCAGCACCAGCGACACACCAGCGCTGACGCTGTCACCCTGGTGCAGCAGGTCCAGTACGTTCACCGCAGGTCCAGCACGTCGTACATGTCGAACAGTCCCGCCGCGCGGCCGGCGAGGAACCGCACGGCCCGCAGGCTGCCCTGGGCATAGGTAGCCCGGCTGGAGGACTTGTGGCTGATCTCGATGCGCTCACCAATGCCGGCAAACAGCACGGTATGGTCGCCCACGATATCGCCACCCCGGATGGTGGCAAAGCCGATGCTGGATGGGTCGCGCTCGCCGGTCACACCTTCGCGGGCGTACACCGCGCAATCCTTCAGGTCACGGCCCAGTGCGCCGGCAATGACTTCCCCCATCTTCAGGGCGGTACCCGAGGGCGCATCCACCTTGTGGCGGTGGTGGGCCTCGATGATTTCGATATCGTAGCCGGTGGACAAGGCCTTGGCAGCCATCTCCAACAACTTGAGCGTGACGTTGACACCCACACTCATATTGGGCGCCATGACGATCGCCACATCCTTCGCGAAGACGGCTATCTCGGCCTTCTGTTCGTCGGTGAATCCGGTCGTACCGATGACCGCCGCCACGCCCAGTTCACGGCAAGCCTGAAGGTGCGCCAGCGTACCTTCAGGGCGGGTGAAGTCAATCAGTACATCGCAACCTTGCAAGCCGGCGCGCAGGTCGGACGTAATCGTGACGCCAACGGGCTTGCCCGAGAGCGCCCCCGCATCCTGCCCGATGGCGGGGCTGCCAGCGACATCCAGCGCACCAGCCAGTGTGCAATCGTCTGCGTCCCGGACGGCGTCAATCAACATCTGCCCCATGCGGCCGGAAGCGCCGGCCACGGCAATTCTGTAAGTCATCTCACGATCCTCGTATGGGTTCGGATTACGGGCGCGTGGATTCCAGCGGCGGGTAGTCCGTCGTCGTCAGCGCGGGACCTGGGGCGGGAGCCGGCTTGGTCGGCAACGGGAATTTCTTCAGCACTTCCTCGGATGCCTCCAGCACCGGTGCCTTGGGGTCCGTCACGGGTGACTTGAGGGTTGCTACAAATTCCGCCTCGCTGGGCAACTCATCAGCCTCGACCCGCTCCATGACGCCGTTCTTGAAGAACACAGAGACCTTGCGGGCCTGGCGCTGCTCCCCCTGCTGCTTCAGTGTGAACACATAGTCCCACCGATCCGCGTGGAATATGCTGACCAGCAGGGCCGTGCCCAGGATGTCGCGCACCTGGGCACGCTGCATGCCGGGTTTGAGCATGGCAACCTGCTCGCGTGTCACCACGTTACCCTGGACAATGTCCACGCGATAGGGTGAGACCACCGAAGCGATTCGGTTGCTGGCGCCATTGAGGCTGCTGCAGCCCGCGAGTCCCACCAGCGCGAGGACAACCAGGTTCAAGCGGAGGGCATTGCAGTGAATGGCGGACATGGATGGTTACGCGAGCTATGATCGCACGATTGTAGCGGTTGAGCACCGCGTGCCCTCCCGAGCTGTCCCGGCGGAAAGATGCCCATGACCAACATCGACGAACTGAAAAACACCGGACTGAAGGCAACCATTCCGCGACTGAAGATTCTGGAGGTATTCCAGCGCAGCACGCAACGCCATCTGACAGCAGAAGACGTGTTCCGGGTGTTGCTGAAGGACCGATCCGACGTGGGGCTGGCCACGGTGTACAGGGTATTGACACAGTTTGAGCAGGCCAGCATCCTGAGCCGCAGCCATTTTGAAAGTGGCAAGGCGGTATACGAGCTCAACGAAGGAAAACACCACGACCATCTGGTGTGTCTGGATTGCGGCAAGGTCGAAGAGTTTTACGATGCGGAAATTGAAAGCCGCCAACATGCCGTGGCCAAGGCCAAGGGGTTCGCCATTTCGGATCATGCGTTGAGTCTGTACGCCAACTGCGTCAAGGAAAACTGCCCCAACCGCGCCGAGATGGAGCAGGAGCGCCGCCGCAATACCGGTTGAACGCGTTCTAGTTGCCCTGCGCCATGGCTTTGCGGTGGCGCTCGACAAATTCCTGGTAGGTGTCGATGCCGCGCAGCTGCAGAATGGTATTGCGCACGGCCGCTTCGACCAGCACCGCAATGTTGCGCCCAGCAACCACCTGGATCACCACCTTGCGCACCGGGACGCCCAGAATGTCCTGGGTGAGCGGCTCATAGGGGATGCGCTCATACTCGCGCTCCAGCGTCTCTCGGCGCACCAGATGAACGATCAGCTTGAGCCGCATCTTGCGGCGCACAGCCGTTTCACCAAAGATGCCGCGGATATCAAGCAGGCCGATGCCGCGCACCTCCAGCAGGTTTTGCAGCAGTTCCGGGCAGCGCCCTTCTATGGTGGTCTGATTGATACGGTACAGATCCACCGCATCATCGGCAACAAGGCCATTGCCACGCGAGATCAGTTCCAGACCCAATTCACTCTTGCCAAGTCCGGACTCACCGGTGATCAGTACACCCAACCCCAGAATGTCCATGAACACGCCGTGCATGGAGGAGCGGTCGGCGAAATGCTTGGACAGATATGCCCGCAACACATCAATCACGAAGGCAGAAGACTCCTGCGTCGCGAACATGGGTATCTGGGCCCGCTCGCACATGGATAGCAGCGCCTGAGGTGCCAGCTGACCATCCGCCAGAACCAGCACGGGCGGCTCCAGCGTCACGATGCGAGCGATCCGCCGCGCGCAGTCTTCCGAGGTTGCGTTGGTGATGTAGGCAATCTCCCGCTCACCCAGAATCTGGACTCGGTAAGGGTGGATGTAATTCAGGTATCCAACCAGGTCAGCGCCGGAGCGAGCGGCGCGCACGGCCACCTCATCAAACCGGCGTTCGGATGCGCCCAGGCCGGCAACCCACTCCCAGTGCAAACGGGAGCGGAACTCCTCAAACAGAACGTCGGCGCTGACAACGGTTGGCTTCACAGGGGATACCGCGCATCAGGCATTCATCAAGCCACCTGAGCGGACTGCCAGTGCGCAATCAGGGCATACAGTTGTGCCGCATCGGTGCTGGCCTTGAGCTTTTCACGCAATTCTGCGTCGCTGAGGAGCTCGGCAATTTCAGAAAGGATTTCCAGATGCTTTTGCGTGGCGGCTTCTGGCACCAGCAGAAAAATCAACAGCTCCACCACCTGATCATCGGGCGCATCAAAACCAATGGGATGCGCCAGCTGGAACACGGCCGCCATGGGCGATTTCAGGCCCTTGATGCGTCCGTGGGGAATCGCCACGCCATGCCCCAGGCCAGTTGAACCCAGGCGCTCCCGGGAAAACAGGCTGTCGGTAACCAGCGCACGGCTGAGACCATGCAGGTTCTCAAATAGCAGACCTGCCTCTTCAAAAGCACGCTTCTTGCTGGTTACTTCAACTTGCGCCAGCACTTGCGCGGGAGACAGGATACTTGCGAGTCGGTTCATGGTGTGGTCGGATTATGCACAAAAAAACCGCCCGGTCAGCGGGCGGCTATTTGGCCATGTTATGGCAAAAATAGAATCACATCAGGCGCTTGGGCGCGTCGTGGTGGTGGTCTTGCAGACGGTCCTTGTGGCGCACCACCTGGCGATCCAGCTTGTCGACAAGCTCGTCAACCGCCGCGTACAGGTCTTCATGCGAGCTCTCGGCAAACATGTCATTGCCCTTGACGTGGATGTTGCACTCGGCGCGCTGCCGTCGTTCCTTTTCCTTTTGCTTCTCTACCGTGAGGAGTACCTTGACATCGACCACCTGGTCAAAATGCCGCATGATTCGATCAAGCTTGGTCGTGACATAACTACGCAGGGCCGGGGTGACTTCAAGATGGTGACCGCTGATCGTTAAATTCATAAAAAGCCTCCAATTGCTCTCAGGTTAAAAATCTCGCCGCTTGATTCGGCAAGAGCGGCAGCCAGACATTTCAAAAACGTGACCGTCGTGAATTCACTATGCGCCCGAACCTGCCGAAATGCAACGCCTTTTTTGCTGCCGCACCGCAGCATATTGACGCCATACAGAAGCCTGGTGCCGTCATGCCCAAGGCCCGATTGCGGTGCGATAATTTGCGGATTCGCACTCTTGGAGAGCACTTCTTGGAAACCTACCCCAGTTGGTAGCTTTCATATTTAATTGGGGGCAGATTCCAATTAATCGAAAGCTTCCGCAGCACACAATTGTTCGCACCGAATGATTGGAATCTGACTCCGATTGAATTGCCATGCTCAATATTTTCACGCTCGCCAACGGGCGACTTTTCCAGGAAGAAATTGAATCCCTGGAAGAACTATCGCAGTTTCAACCCATCTGGGTGGACCTGGAATCCCCCACCGTCGAAGAGAAGCGTTGGGTCAAGCAGTACTACGGACTGTCCATCCCGGAAGACGCCATGGACGAGGATATCGAGGAGTCCGCCCGCTTCTACGAGGAAGACAATGGCGAACTGCACATCCGCAGCGACTTTCTGATTGCCGATGACGATGAACCGCGCACCGTGCGCGTTGCGTTCATCCTGAACCAGTTCAATGATGAATTGAAGAGCAAGGGCGTGCTGTTTTCGATTCACGATGAGGACGTCCCGGTGTTTCGTCTCCTGCGCATGCGGGCTCGGCGTGCGCCCGGCCTGATTGAAGACGCCAAGGAGGTGCTGCTCAAGCTGTTTGATGCCGACGCCGAGTACTCCGCGGATACGCTGGAAGGCATCTACGACGAGTTGGAAAAAGTCAGCACCCAGGTGCTGTCCGGGGATGTGACCGATGCACTGGCCAGCGAGGTGCTGGGGGCCATCGCCCGCCACGAGGACATGAACGGGCGCATCCGGCGCAACGTGATGGATACCCGTCGCGCGGTAAGCTTCATGATGCGCAGCAAGATGCTCAACGGTGAGCAGTTTGAAGAGGCCCGCCAGATCCTGCGAGATATTGATTCGCTGGATTCGCACACGGCGTTCCTGTTCGACAAGATCAACTTTCTGATGGATGCGACGGTCGGCTTCATCAACATCAACCAGAACAAGATCATCAAGATCTTTTCCGTGGCAAGTGTTGCCCTCCTACCACCGACCCTGATTGCCAGCATTTACGGCATGAACTTCAAGTTCATGCCGGAGCTGGATTGGTCGCTGGGCTATCCGTATGCACTGGCTTTGATGGTGGCCAGTGCCCTGGTCCCCATGTGGTACTTCCGCAAACGCGGCTGGCTGCAGTAGACAGGACGTCCTGCGTCAGACTGCATGAACGTGGACGGCATCGCGCACCGCACCATCTGGCTCAAACCAGATGCGCCGAGTGTCGTGCAGGTCATTGACCAGACCAGGCTTCCCCACACATTCGCGGTGGTCGACCTTCACACGGTCGACGAGGCCTGTGCCGCCATCCGCGACATGACCGTGCGCGGTGCCGGCCTGATCGGCGCCACTGCGGCCTATGGCATGTATCTGGCCACCCTGGAGGCGCCAGATGGCGACTTTTACGCCCACGTGGATCGGGCCGGAGCGAGGATCAAGGCGACACGTCCGACGGCAGCCAACCTGGCATGGGCGGTGGATCGCATGCTCGCGCACCTGGCCAGCGGCACAGGGCCCACGGAGTGCCGCGCGATTGCCATTGCGTCGGCCCAGGCCATTGCCGACGAAGACGCAGAGCATTGCCGCCGCATTGGCGTCCATGGACTGCCCATCATCGAAGCGCTGGCAGCGCGCAAACCGGGCCAAGTCGTCAACATTCTGACGCACTGCAATGCCGGCTGGCTGGCCTTTGTCGATGGAGGTTCCGCCACAGCGCCGATCTACGCCGCGCACCAATTGGGCATCCCGGTGCACGTGTGGGTCGACGAAACGCGCCCTCGCAACCAGGGCGCCAGCCTGACCGCCTGGGAACTGGGGCAGCACGGAATTCCACACACGCTGATTGCCGACAATGCCGGCGGCCACCTGATGCAACATGGCATGGTGGACATGGTCATTACCGGCGCGGACCGGGTCACGCGCAATGGGGATGTGGCCAACAAGATCGGCACCTACCTGAAGGCACTGGCTGCACGCGACAACAGTGTGCCCATGTATGTCGCGCTGCCATCCTCCACATTCGATTTTTCGCTGCGGGATGGTGTTTCCACAATCCCCATTGAGGAACGCGATGCGAACGAAGTCCGCTTCGTAACGGGTCAGACCATGCAGGGCAACGTAGAGACCGTTCGCATTTGCCCACCCGCCACACCAGCGCGCAACTGGGGCTTTGATGTTACGCCCGCCCGCCTGGTGACGCAGTTGATCTGCGAACGTGGCATCTGCGCAGCCAACGAGGAAGCCATCCTGTCGCTTTTCCCGGAGCACCGCTAAGTGAACGCGCCCATCGATGACGGCTATATCAAATACAGCAGCACACGGCGCAATGGCAAAGTTGCCCTGTCCGACCAACTGGATGAACTGAACCGCGCCCGCACGCGGCTGTTCGACCTGGGCCTGATCGGCGTGTATGCCAACGGCGTGGGCTATGGCAACGTCAGCGTTCGCGCCACCGGTGACAACCAGTTTGTCATCACTGCCAGTGCCACCGGGAATCAGCGCATACTGCAAGCGGAGCAATTCTGCCTGGTCGAGTCGTTTTCCATTCAGAACAACCATGTGCAATCCATGGGGCCACTGCCCGCTTCGTCCGAGTCCATGACGCATGGCGCCATTTACGCGGCCCAGTCCAGGGTGCACTGCGTCATCCATGTGCACAGCCGCATGCTGTTTGACCACCTGCTGCAAACCGGTGCGCCGGCAACACCAGCCGAGGTCCCCTATGGAACGCCTGCCATGGCCCGCGCAGTGACCGAACTGGTGATGCGGCAACGCCATATCCCAACTGTGTTTGCCATGGCCGGCCATGATGAAGGCGTGGTCGCCTTCGGGTCCGACACGGCATCCACCCTGGATGCACTCCTCGCATTGTTTCAAAGGACATCGACACCATGACCCGAATCGGCATCATCGGCGGCAGCGGCCTGGACAACCCCGACATTCTGGAAGGCGCATCCGACCACGCCATCACCACCCACTGGGGCGCGCCTTCGGCGCCGCTGAAGATTGGCAGGATAGGCGGTGTGGAAGTTGTGCTGCTGGGCCGCCATGGCCGGGAGCACACCATTCCCCCCAGCCAAGTCAACTACCGAGCCAACATCCAGGCATTGCAAGACTCCGGTTGTACCCACATCCTGGCCACGACGGCCGTGGGGTCGTTGCGGGAAGAAATTGGCCGGGGCGACCTGGTCATCCTCGACCAGTTCATCGACTTCACGAAACAGCGCGCCACGAGCTTCCACGAGCGGTTCGAAGCACATCGGCCAGTGCACACGCCGATGGCCGATCCGTTCAACCCTGCGCTGCGTTCGATTCTGATCACAGTCTGTGAGCACCACGGTTTTGCGTGCCACCCAACCGGCACCGTTGTGACCATCGAAGGCCCGCGTTTCTCCACCCGCGCAGAGTCGCGCATGTTCCGCGCCTGGGGTGCTGATGTGATCAACATGTCGGTCGCAACCGAAGCCGCACTGGCCAACGAGGCCGGCATTCCCTACGCTGCAGTGGCCATGAGCACCGATTACGACTGCTGGAAGACGGACGAAGAGCCGGTCAGTTGGGACGCCATCCTGGCGGTCTTCAACAGCAATGCCAGGAAGGTCACTACGCTGCTATGTGACGCCATTCCAGAAGTCGCCCGGCGCCTCCAGTCCTGAACGCGCAACCAACGAAGAAGCGGCCCGTGGGCCGCTTAGCGTGGCAGGCCAATCGGCCTATTTGTCGCGAAGTTCGCGGCGCAGGATCTTGCCCACCGGGGTCTTGGGCAATTCGGAGCGGAACTCGATGACTTTGGGCTGCTTGTAACCCGTCAGGTTTTCCCTGCAGAAGGCGCGCACATCCTCGTCCGTCAGGGCCGGATCCTTCTTGACGATGACCAGCTTGACCGCTTCACCCGACTTGGCATCCTGCACGCCGACGCAGGCACATTCCATGACGCCTGGCATTTGCGCAACCACGTCTTCCAGTTCCGTGGGGAACACGTTGAAACCGCTGACAAGGATCATGTCCTTCTTGCGATCCACGATCTTGAAGAAGCCGTGCTCGTCCATGACACCCACATCGCCGGTCTTGAAGAAACCGTCTGCGGTCATGACCTTGGCCGTCTCATCCGGACGCTGCCAGTATCCGGCCATGACCTGCGGGCCCTTGATCGCAATTTCGCCAGACTGGCCGATGGCGACCTCGTTGCCATCGTCGTCCAGCAGCTTCATGTAGGTATTGGGCAACGGCACGCCGATGGTGCCGGTGTACTCGGTGGCGGTCACCACATTGCAACTGGCGGAGGGGGAGGTTTCGCTCAGGCCATACCCCTCGCAAATGGGGCAGCCGGTCTTCTCGAACCAGAGCTTGGCGACTGCGCTTTGCACCGCCGTACCACCACCCACTGACACCTTGAGGTGGCTCCAGTCCACAGTATTGAAGTCCGGATGATTGGCCAATCCGTTGAAAAGAGTATTGACCGCAGGAAACGAGTGGATGGTGTGCTTGCTCAGTTCCTTGAGCACCCCGGGAATATCACGCGGGTTCGGAATCAGGATCAGCTTGCCGCCCATGCGCATGGACAGCATCATGCCCACCGTGAAGGCGAAGATGTGGTACAGGGGCAGGGCGCAAACACCGGTGGGCTGCTCGCTGGCCGGTATCTTGCTCATCACCGGGTTGTTCCAGACCTCGGACTGCAGGACATTGGCAATCACGTTACGCTGCAGCAGGACAGCGCCTTTAGACACGCCAGTGGTACCCCCGGTGTACTGCAGAACCGCTACATCGTCGGCCTTGATATCGGGCTTCTTGAAAGGTGCCTTGGTGCCAATCGCGATGGCCGCATTGAAACGCACGGCCTCCGGCAAGCTGTAGGCTGGCACCAACTTCTTGACATTGCGGACCACATAGTTGACCAATGTCCCCTTGAGCAAGCCCAACTGATCGCCCATGGCGCACAGAACCACATGCTTGACCGGCGTGGCGCTGATGCACTTTTCCAAGGTGGTGGCAAAGTTCTCGATGATGACGATGGCTTTGGCACCCGAATCCTTGAGCTGGTGCTGCAACTCACGCGGCGTGTACAGCGGATTGACATTGACGACGACAAAACCGGCGCGCAGGATACCCGCCACCACCACCGGATATTGCGGCACGTTGGGCATCATGATGGCCACGCGATCACCCTTGACCAGACCCAGACTCTGCAAATAGGCTGCAAACGCCTGGCTCAGGCTGTCTGTCTGGGCATAGGTAATGTCCTTGCCCATGAAGTTGTACGCCACCCGATTGGCGTACTTCTGAAAGCTTTCCTCCATCAGTGCCACTAGGGAGGTATACGCTGAAACATTGATGTCGGCCGACACCCCCTGGGGGTAACTACTGAGCCAAATGCGGTCTGTCATGCTTGCCTATCCCAACAATGAAGTAACCAGATATTCTGCCTCTGAATGGCTAGAGTCCACACTTAAGATTTTCTTGGTGTTTTCCCTAGCTCCCGCGCGAATCAGCCTTTGAGAGCCGCCAGGACTTCATCCAGCATCTTCTTGGCATCGCCAAACAACATCCGATTGTTGTCCTTGTAGAACAGCGGGTTGTCGACCCCGGCATAGCCCGAGGCCATGCTGCGTTTCATGACGATGGAAGTCTTGGCCTTCCAGACTTCCAGTACCGGCATGCCTGCAATGGGGCTGCTCGGGTCGTCCTGCGCACCGGGATTCACAATATCGTTGGCGCCAATGACCATCGCAACATCCGTGTCGGGGAAGTCGTCATTCAGCTCATCCATCTCCATCACGATGTCATACGGAACCTTGGCCTCGGCCAGCAGCACGTTCATATGACCCGGCATGCGGCCCGCCACCGGGTGGATACCGAACCGGATGTTGACACCGCGCTCGCGCAACAGCTTCGTGATCTCGAACACGGTGTGCTGGGCCTGCGCAACGGCCATGCCGTAACCGGGAACGATGATGACGCTCTTGGCTTCGCGCAATAATTCCGCTGTTTCAAGTGCGGTAACAGGCACTACCTCGCCGGCAGGCTGCGCGGCCTCCCCCTTGGGAGCAGGCTTTCCACCACTGCCTGTGCCAAAGCCACCGGCGATCACGCTGATGAAGCTGCGGTTCATGGCCTTGCACATGATGTAAGACAGAATCGCGCCGCTGGAGCCCACCAGTGCCCCTGTGACAATCAGCAAGTCGTTGTTCAGCATGAAGCCGGTCGCAGCCGCAGCCCATCCCGAGTAGCTATTGAGCATGGATACCACCACCGGCATGTCGGCGCCACCAATGGCCATGACCATATGAACACCAAACAGCAGGGCGATGGCGGTCATCACCGCCAAGGGCACAATGCCGTCGGTCAACGCGTGCGCGTTCAGGAATTCACGGCCAAACCAGATCACAACCAGCAATCCGGCCAGATTCAGCCAGTGCCGGCCAGGCAGCAGCACGGGCGAGCCGCCGATCTTGCCATTGAGCTTGCCAAAGGCGATCAGCGAACCGGAGAACGTCACCGCACCAATCAGGATGCCCACATAGATCTCCACCTCATGGATGGCCTTCTCGGCTCCCGCCAGGCTTGAAGAGGGGTCAAAGTAACTGGCAAAGCCCACCAGGGCCGCTGCCAAACCCACCAGGCTGTGCATGAGCGCCACCAACTCGGGCATCTGCGTCATCTGCACGGTACGTGCCGCATACACGCCAATGCCTCCCCCGACAGCCATCGCGCCCACAATGTAGGGAATGCCTGCCGCCGTGACCTTGGGGCCAAGGACTGTGGCCAGGACCGCCACCGTCATGCCGATGATGCCGTAGAGATTGCCGCGACGCGATGTCTCCGGGTTGGACAGGCCACCCAGACTCAGAACGAAGAGGATCGTTGCTCCAATGTAGGAGACTGTTGCCAAACCGTCATTCATGTGTGTCTCCTGGATTTACTTGCGGAACATGGCGAGCATGCGGTGGGTGACGGCAAAGCCACCGAACATGTTGATGGTGGTCAGCACAATGCCAGCCAGCGCCAGCCATCGAATCCAGTCGGTAGTACCCTGGGGCGGTGCAATCTGCACCAGCGCACCAATGGCAATGATGCTGCTGATCGCGTTGGTCACGCTCATCAGGGGCGTATGCAATGCAGGCGTCACATTCCAGACCACCATGTAGCCGACAAAGCACGCCAGCACGAACACCGTGAAGTGTCCGAGGAAGGCCGCCGGGGCATTGGCACCAACAAACCAGAACAGCAGGGCCGCCACTCCAAACATGATCGCCAACTTGTTGCCTGCCATGGGCTCACTGGCAGCGCCGTGCCCGTGTCCGCCTTTCTTGGCTGCGGGCGCAGCCGCAGGCTTGGGTGCAGCCGGAGCCACTGTCGGCAGCTTGGGGGCCGGCGGTGGCCAGGTGATATTGCCCTCTTTGGTAACCGTCAGGCCGCGAATGGCGTCGTCTTCCATGTTGACGTTGATGACCCCGTCCTTGGTCTTGCACAGTTCTTCGGTGAGGCGAAACAGGTTCGAGGAGTACAACGTCGAAGACTGCCGGGACAGGCGTGAGACCAGGTCGGTGTAGCCGACGATGGTCACGCCGTGCTTGACCACGGCCTGTCCAGGTTCGGTCAACTCGCAGTTGCCGCCCTGCTCGGCCGCCATGTCGACGATCACACTGCCGGGCTTCATGCTCCTGACCATTTCGGCGGTGATCAGTTTGGGCGCCGGCTTGCCGGGAATCAGCGCCGTGGTGATGATGATGTCCACCTCCTTGGCCTGCTTGGCATACATCTCGCGCTGCGCCTGCTGGAAGCCCTCGCTCATCACCTTGGCGTAGCCGCCACCGCCAGAACCCTCTTCCTCGTAGTCAACCTTGACGAATTCGCCGCCCAGCGAAACAACCTGGTCGGCCACTTCGGCACGGGTGTCATTGGCACGCACAATGGCGCCCAGGCCGGCAGCGGTTCCGATCGCGGCCAGACCTGCCACGCCGGCACCGGCGATGAAGACCTTGGCCGGTGGCACCTTGCCCGCAGCGGTAATCTGGCCATTGAAGAAGCGGCCAAAGGCATTGGCCGCCTCGATCACGGCACGGTAGCCGGCGACTCCGGCCTGGGAAGTCAGCGCGTCCATCTTCTGGGCACGACTCAACGTGCGCGGCAGCGAATCAATGGCCAGCACGGTGGCCTTCCTGGCAGTGAGCTGTTGCAGCAACTCCGGATTCTGCGCGGGCCAGACAAAGCTGATCAACGTGCCGCCCTCGCGCAGCAGGCCCACTTCGTCAGCACTGGGCGGACGCACCTTGAAAACGATGTCGGACGTGGCCCACAAACTGGCCGCGCCTTCGATGACCTCTGCGCCAGCGGCGCGGTAAGCGTCGTCACTGAAGTTCGCCAGATCACCGGCGCCCGATTCCACGGCGACCCTGAAACCCAGCTTGATCAACTTCTCCACGACTTCCGGTACCGTCGCCACACGTTTCTCACCCGGAAAAATCTCGCGCGGCACGCCAATGCGCTGTGCCGTTCCTGTAGATACACCCGTTTCCATGAAGCGACTCCTCGACTAGTAGTTATGCAACAAATCCACATTGCGCGCCGCCCGACAGGCGTGCGGGGCGTAAGCCACCTGAAAGCTTAACTGAATTTAACGCCCTTCCAGACAAGGGTTGCCCTGACGTGTGTCAAACTGGCGATAGTTAGCCCTCTCTCCAAGAATCGCGTATGGACACCCGCTGGAAACCCAATGTCACAGTCGCCGCCGTGATTGAGCGGGCAGGCCGATTTCTGCTGGTTGAGGAGCGAACCGACGATGGACTGCGCCTGAACAATCCCGCGGGACACCTGGATCCTGGTGAATCTCCTGTATGCGCCTGTGTACGCGAGACGCTGGAGGAGACCGCCTTTGCCTTCACGCCGCGCGCCATTGTGGGTGTCTATCTGTCGCGCCAGCGCCGGGCCGACGGTGATGACACGACCTACATGCGCTTTGCCTTTTGCGGCGAGCTGGGCGTGCATGATCCGGACCGCGCCCTCGACACCGGCATCGTACGCACCGTGTGGATGACCGCCGAACAGATACGCGAGAGCACGGCACGGCACCGCAGCCCCCTGCTGCTGCAATGCATGGAGGACTATCTGCGAGGTCGACGCTACCCCCTGGACTTGATCCACACCGACCCCGGTGTGATGACCCGAGAACATCTGCTATTAAATTTATAGCTGCTTACGCATATTCCACGAGGGCTTGCGGTCAATTTTCCTTATAACCTCCGGGCAAAACCGCAAAGTTTAAAATCGGGCCATGAGCAAGCAAAGAGTGGTGGTGGGCCTCAGCGGCGGAGTGGATTCGGCGGTCACGGCGCACCTGTTGAAGCAGCAGGGGCATGAAGTCATCGGCATCTTCATGAAGAACTGGGAAGATGACGACGACAGCGAATACTGCTCCTCCAACATCGACTTTGTGGACGCCGCTGCGGTGGCCGACGTGATTGGGATCGAGATCGAGCACGTCAACTTTGCTGCCGAGTACAAGGACCGCGTCTTTGCCGAATTCCTGCGCGAATACCAGGCCGGGCGCACGCCCAACCCCGACATCCTGTGCAACGCCGAGATCAAGTTCAAGGCCTTCCTCGACCACGCCATGCGCCTTGGCGCCGAGAAGATTGCCACCGGGCATTACGCCCGTGTCCGCTGCGTTGCCGCGGACACGGGCGAGCCCGCAGGCCAAGATGAAGCATCGCACGCAACCGCGCACGATGGCGCCCGGGTGCGCTACGAGCTGCTCAAGGGCCTGGACCCGTCTAAGGACCAAAGTTACTTTTTGCACCGCCTGAACCAGGCGCAATTGTCCAAGACGCTGTTCCCCGTCGGCGAGCTGCACAAGACCCAGGTGCGCCAGATTGCGCTGGACATGGGGCTGCCCAACGCGAAGAAAAAGGACTCCACCGGCATCTGCTTCATCGGCGAGCGGCCATTCCGCGAATTCCTGAACCGCTACATCCAAAAAGAGCCCGGCCCCATCCGCGACGGTACCGGCCAAGCCGGCAGCCGCGGTTTTGGCCGTGCGCTGGGTCAGCACCAGGGCCTGAGCTTCTACACGCTGGGCCAGCGCCAGGGCTTGGGCATTGGCGGCATCAAGGCCAAGGGGGCGCAAAAGGGCGGTGGCGAACACGCACCCTGGTTTGTCGCGCGCAAGGACATGCAGACCAATACGCTGTGGGTGGTGCAGGGGCATGACCACCCGTGGCTGCAATCACACTCGCTAACCGCCCAGGATGCCAGCTGGATTGCAGGCGTGCCTCCGACGAAGGCGGAGCTGGCAGCCAAGACCCGCTACCGGCAAAGCGATGCGCCGTGCCGCGTGGACAGCGCCAGCCAGCAGGCGTTCGCGCTTACCTTCCCCGAGGCCCAGTGGGCCGTGACGCCAGGGCAGTCGGCCGTGCTGTACGACGGCGACGTCTGCCTGGGCGGGGGTGTGATCGCCTCAGCCCATACGGGCGAGTAGGGTCTCCAGATCCTTGAGCATGACGTCCAGGTCGGCCTTTTGCTCCGCATCCGGATGCATGCGGGCCTGAAGCTCCTGCTCCATGAAGCACACCGTCATGCGCAGATAGGTGCTGTCCAGCGCCTTGCGGACCGCTGAAAACTGCTGGCCGATCTTCAGGCAACTCTCGCCCTCCTCCACCATGCGCTGAATGCCGCGAATCTGCCCCTCGGCACGGCGCAGACGGTTAAGCACATCGGTGCGGGCTTCCACTTGATTCAATACGGACACGTAACAGGCCTCTTTGGGTTGTGGTGATGAGGTTGCCATTTTCGTTTCAATTTCCCAAGTGGGTCCGCAACCGGTCAAACACCTTGACCAAACGCAAGACGGATTGGAGACACGATGCGCGTCAGCGTTGGCAGCTCACGCCACCTTCCTGTACGCCCAGCTTCTTGAGCATCCAGCCCAGCGGACACATATTGGTGATCCCGTACTGGAACAGATTGACCCCCACAAATGCGGTGAAGGCCAGCCACCAGGGCGAGACAAACAGCGGACTGCCGTTGACCCCAAGGGCCAAAGACAGCAGGATGAATGTGCCAGCAAAGATGTGGATGTAGCGGTCAACGGTCATGTCATGCTCCTGAATAAATTCGTTTCAATCACTTCTTCCGGTCTGCCAGGCGCACAATGCCCAGCGCCTTCAGCACGTACTTCTCGTACACAGGCTCCGAGGTTCCGTTCTTGACCTTGCGAAGGAAGTACTTCTCGAACGCAATCTTGGCCAGATGGACCCATTTGCCCTTCTTGAACCAGTTCACGTTGCGCGGCGGAATCTGGGGCAGCGCCACGAAAGCCGCACCCGTATCACCCATATCCGCCAGGCAGATCGCGTTCCACGTGCCCTTGGCCTCGGCAGGCCTGCCACTCAGGTCGTCCAGGATGTTGTGTGCAATGGCACCCACCATGCTCTCGATCATGTAGCCGGTCTTGGGCGTACCGGTCGGTACCGGGGTAACTTCGACCGGGGGGATGGCGACACACACGCCAGCCGAGTAGATGTTCTTGTAGGCCTTGCTGCGCTGGTACTCGTCAATCATGACAAAACCCCGTGGGTTGCACAGGTTGGGCACTGCGGCCACGGCATCGACGCCCTTGAACGCCGGCAGCATCATGGACAGCTTGAACGGCACCTCGTGCTCCTTGTACACCGCGCCCAGGTCATCCAATTGCGTCACGAACAGCTTGCCGTCTTCGACCCGGGTGGTCTTGGCATTGGTGATCCACTTCATGTCGCGGTTGCGCATTTCCGACTCCAGCATGGATTTGCTGTCGCCCACACCACCCAGGCCCAAATGACCAATATAGGGCTCGCTGGTCACATAGGTGATTGGCACCTTGTGGCGCAGCTTGCGTTTGCGCAGATCGGTGTCCAGGATGAAGGCGAACTCGTAGGCAGGACCAAAACAGCTGGCACCGGGCATGGCACCGATGACCACCGGCCCCGGATTTTCCAGAAACTTCTGGTAATCCGCAAAGAACTCCTGTGCATGGTCCACGCTACAGATGGAGTGGGTGAATCCGCCGCCGCCAGAGCTGACAGGGCCAGCGCCCGGCACCTCGGAGAACGCCAGTTTGGGCCCGGTTGTGATCACCAGGTAGTCATAGTCCAGCGTGCTGCCGTCCTGCAGTGTCAGGCGATTGGCCGGAGCGTCGATGGCCGTTACGGCCTTGGCGAAAAAGTCAATGCCCTTGCGCGCCAGGTAAGGCGCTATGGGAACGGTAATCTGCTCCCGTTCGCGCCACCCGACCGCAATCCAGGGATTGCTTGGAACAAACTGGAAGTAGTCCGTGGAATTGACCACGGTGATGCGATGCTCCTTGTCCAGCAGTTCGCGTATCTCATAGGCGGCGGGTAATCCGCCAATGCCAGCTCCGACGATGATGATATGTGCCATGGTTTGTCTCCTCAGGGGTTGTAGTTCTCAAGCGGGATCAGGCAGCATCAGTACCGGCTTTGGCCTCCTGGCGATGGCGGTACAGGGCGTAATAGAGGACGGGAATGACAACCAGGGTCAGCAGCGTCGAGACCAGGATGCCGAAGATCAGGGAAATGGCGAGCCCGTTGAAAATCGGGTCATCCAGAATGAAGAACGCGCCAATCATCGCCGCGACACCGGTCAGGACAATGGGTTGGGCCCGCACCACGGCCGATTGCAGGACGGCTGTCTTGAACGGCAAGCCATCCCGCACCTGCAGCTCAATGAAGTCCACCAACAGAATGGAGTTGCGCACGATGATGCCAGCCAGCGCGATCATGCCAATCATGCTGGTCGCGGTGAATTGGGCACCCAGCAAGGCATGACCGGGCATCACGCCGATGATGGTCAGCGGAATGGGCGCCATGATGACCAACGGTGTCAGGTAGCTGCGGAACTGCGCGACCACCAGCAGATAGATCAAGATCAGCCCCACGCCATAGGCGGCCCCCATGTCGCGGAAGGTTTCGTAGGTGATCTGCCACTCGCCATCCCATTTGATGGCGTACTCCTGATACGGATTGGTGGGCTGGTGTATCCAGTATTCACCCACGGCGTCCGGGCGCCCTTGTGCCGAGTTCTTCAGTGTGGTCCGGGCAGCGAACAGGCCGTACAGCGGCGAGTCGAGTGTGCCGGCCATGTCACCCATGACATAACTCACCCCCTGCAGGTCCTTGGTGTACAGCGGCTTGTCGATAATGCCGCGCTCAACCTGCACCAGTTCCGACAAAGGAACGAGTTGGCCATTGGCGGCCCGCATCGGCAGGGCCAGCAACGCCTCCAGTCCGACCTGGCTTTCCTGCGGCAGTTGCAGGCGAACCGGAACCGGGTATTTCGACTGCTGGTCGTGCAGGTAGGCTGCATCCGTACCCGACAGCGCAGAAGACACGGTCTGGGCGATGGCCGCCACCGGGATGCCCAGCGATTCGGCGCGCTGGCGGCGCACACGCAGAAAGGCGCGGGGTGCATCCTCACGCAGGCTCGTATCCGTTCCCACAATGTCCGCCGTGGTGGCAAAGGCATGGGCCATCTGGCCGGCCAGCTTCTGGCGACCGGCCTCGTCGGGCCCATAGATCTCGGCGACCAGCGGAGACATCACCGGGGGGCCGGGCGGCACTTCGACCACCTTGATTCTGGCCAGGTGCCTGACTCCGATTTCTTCGAGTGCCGGGCGCAGGCGCTGCGCAATGGCATGGCTCTTCTCGCTGCGGTGGTGCTTGTCCACCAGATTGACCTGCAGGTCACCCTGTTCGGCGTCGGCACGCAGGTAGTACTGGCGCACCAGGCCGTTGAAGGTGATCGGCGAAGCTGTGCCGGCATAGGCTTGCATGTCCCGTACCTCGGGCTGCTTTGCCAGGAACGCGCTCAAATCCTGCAGCGTCGCAGCGGTATCCTCCAGGGGCGTTCCGGCAGGCATGTCCACCACCACCTGAAATTCGCTCTTGTTGTCAAAGGGCAGCATTTTCAGGACCACCCATTGCACCATCACAAGACCCACGGACAAAACCAAGGCAGCCAGGATGCCGGCCAGCAGCATCCAGCGCTTGCGCGCGCTCTCAAGGAAGGGCGTAAGGAGGCGCCCAAATACCTGTTGCAGGCGCGAGGGTGCCGCCGTGTGGACATGTGCCCCTCCGCTGGCGTGGGCATGCCCGTGCTGCCGCATGAACTTCAAGGCCAGCCAAGGTGTCACGGTGAAAGCGATCGCCAATGACAGTGCCATGCCCAGGCTGGAGTTGATCGGTATGGGGCTCATGTACGGCCCCATGAGGCCTGTCACAAACGCCATCGGCAACAGGGCGGCGATCACCGTCAAGGTCGCCAGAATCGTGGGCCCACCCACTTCATCCACAGCCCTCGGAATAATGTCGTGCAGAGCTGCATCCGGCTCCAACTGCTGGTGGCGATGGATGTTCTCGACTACCACAATGGCGTCGTCCACCAGGATGCCGATGGAAAAGATCAGCGCAAACAGTGACACCCGGTTCAGGGTGAACCCCCAGGCCCAGGAAGCGAACAAGGTCACCGTGAGTGTCAAGATCACAGCCGAACCGACAATGATGGCCTCCCGGCGCCCCAACGCCAACCCCACCAGAAGAATGACCGAGCCCGTGGCGAAAGCCAGCTTTTGAATCAGTTTGTTGGCCTTCTCCGCCGCGGTCTCGCCATAGTCGCGCGTGACCGTGGCCTCGACATTGGTGGGGATGACTGCGTTGCGCAAGGACTGCAGACGCGCCACGACGGCACGGGACACGTCCACGGCGTTTTCGCCCGGCTTCTTGGTCACGCTGATCGTGACCGCAGGAAAAGACTGCCCCGTAGCGGCCGCTGGCGCCGACACCTCATTCGACACACCGGACCCCGGCGTGAACCGGACATAGCGCTGCGCCTGCTGTGCACCGGCTTCAACACGCGCTACGTCGCGCAGGAACACAGGAGCCCCTTGACTGCTGCCCACGACAAGGTCGCCCACATCGTCAGCGTTGCGCAGAAACTCTCCGGCCTCAACCGTCAGCATCTGCCCGGCGGGGCCGGCGTTGGCACTATCAAGAACGCTGCCGGCAGGTTGTCCGAAGTTGGCTGCGGCAATCGTCTTCTTCAGGCTGAGAACGTCCACGCCGCGGCCGCGCAGTCGCGCCGGATCAATAGCCACCTGAATGGAACGCCCGGGTCCTCCCACGGTTTGAACCTCCCGCGCGCCGGCAACCGCCTTGAACTCGGATTCAACCGCATGCGCTACGCGCTCCAGCTCTGCAGCCGGCAACCCATCCTTGCTCCACAAGGTGACCGCGACGACCGGCACATCGTCAATTCCCTTAGGTTTGACAATGGGCGTGAGCGTTCCCAAGTCACGCGGCAACCAGTCCTGATTGGCATTCAATACGTCGTACAGACGAACCAGCGCTTCCGTACGCGGCACGCCTACTTTGAATTGGACGGTGAGAACGGCCATGCCCGGACGTGCCACCGAGTAGGTGTGCTCAATGCCCGCGATCTGCCCCAGCACCTGCTCGGCTGGTCTGGCCACCATGTTCTGCACGTCCTGGCTGCTGGCACCCGGGAACGGAATCAGCACATTGGCCATGGTCACATTGATTTGCGGCTCTTCCTCGCGCGGTGTAACCAGTACCGCAAAGAGACCCAGCAACATGGCCGCCAGCGCCAGCAGGGGCGTAAGTGCATTCGCCTGAAAGGCTGCTGCAATACGACCCGAAATGCCCATGGAGGGTGTTATTTGCATGGATTGGCTCACTTCGACGCAGGTTCGGTCGGCAGCGCCGGGACCGCTTTTGCAAAGCCGGCACGCACGGGATCCAGAGCGACAGATTCGCCACGCTGCAGACCCGCCAACACCTCGACACCCTGCGCGCCCAAGTCGGCACCCAAGCGCACCGCCCGCAACGAGAATGCCCCGTTTGTTGCCACGTAGACTGCAGTCAATTCACCGCGACGCACAATCGCTGTCTGCGGCACCGTGGGCCGCGACGAATCCGTCAACGCCCGGGCCTGCGTGAAGCGCACCCTGACTTGCTGGCCGGGCAACAGGTTGCCACTGTCCTTGGGTGACAATTCCAGACGCCATTCACCGGTCTGTGAGACGGGGTCCGCCGATGGCACGGCGCTGCGCGAAACCGGTACCACCCAAGACTCCGAATTGACCTGAACCTGCGTCTGCGCGGCCGCCCGCACCACCTGCAGCCGCGAGGCAGGAACCTGAACCACGGCGCGCAAAGGCTGGGGTGCGTAGACAGTCAGCAAGGGTTTTCCGGGCAAGGCAAGGTCACCCGCTTCCGCGTTGGTCTGCAGCACCCAACCGTCATACGGCGCTGTCACACGCGTGAATCCCTGGGCAATGCTGGATTGCAGTGCGCCCGCGCTGGCCACTTCTCGCGCTGCGACGGCCCCCTTGAATTGCGCTTCCGCGGTATCCAGCGCTGCCTGACTCACAAAGCCCTTGTGTTGCAGGTCACGCGTGCGTTCAACCTGCGCCTTGGCGTTGCGCATCTCCGCATCAGCCTGCTGGATCTGCGCCTGACTGCGTTGCACGCCAGCCGAAGCTTCGCGGTCGTCAATTACCGCCAGCACCTGGCCCGCACGAACCCGGTCACCCGGCTTCACCGACATTGACGCGACACGTCCGGCTGCCTGGGCAGAGACCGTACTCTGCCGGACCGGCTGAATAACACCATCAAGCTCGTACACCACTCCCGATGCCTGGGCCTGGATCACTTGAACGGGAACCGGAATGGGCTGTGCAATGGCCGAGAGTTCCACGAACACAGTCAAGGCCGATAAGACCGCGCCTGCCAGGCGAACGCCCGACCTGTTGCCATCACCCCAATAGAAGTTCAAACCCATGACCGTCTCCATATACTGTCGGCAGTATATCAAATACTATCTGGGGTATGCAACTCGCTACCCCAATCCGGGCGCGAGGGAGATTTGAAAGTATGCATGTTGCGTGGGTGCTAACATCCGACAAAGGGTATGTGCCACGTCCGGCTTCGAACTTCCGCCTCCCGAGCAAAGAACCCATGTTCTACATAGTCCGCAGCGCTGATGGCGCAATCCAATCTGTGTCCAGAGAGCAGCAACCCGGCAACGAGATGCTGGACGAAGACGCCCCCGAGATCCTGCGGTTTTTCAGGGCCTCCAAGCCTGAACCGGCTTTCAGCGAGGCCGATGCAGACTTCGTTCGGGTGCTGGAAGACCTGATTGACACATTGATTCTCAAGAACGTCATCCAACACACCGATTTACCTCCTGCTGCGCAACGGAAAATGCTGGTTCGCAAGGGCTTGCGCAGCCGGCTGCATGGAGCCCTGAACCTGTTGGGAAGCGACGACCGCATCCTCTAGCCGGCGCCCATGACAGAATCATCGCCAACACGCAATACCCGAATCTGCCCCAATGCAAAACAGTCAGACTGCAAGTAGTCAAAGCACCAAGCGCATTGCCGAGCACAACGTTCGATTCGACCCGCTACTGGACAGCGTCATTGCAGTCGCCAAGATTTTTGGCATTACCACGACACTGGAAGCCCTCTCAGCCGGTCTTCCCCTCGAAAGCAATCGCATCACGCCAGCACTCCTGCCGCGCGCTGCCGCGCGCGCCGGACTGACCGCCAAACTGGCCCGACGCTCGCTGGATGATCTGCGACCCGGGTTGTTGCCCGTTGTTCTGCTGCTCAAGGGCAATCAGGCCTGTGTTCTGCTGGAGTGGCGCCAGTCGGGCGAGGCGCGTGTCCGTTTTCCGGAAAACGGCGAGTCGTCCGATGTCTTGACCCGCGCCGAGTTGGACAATCTGTTCGCGGGGATCGTCTGCTTTGTGCGACCGGTTTTCAAATTTGATCCACGCACCGACGACTCGGGGGATTTGAAGTCAAAACACTGGTTCTGGAGCGTGGTATTCCAGAACTGGCGGCTGTACCGGGACAGCCTGTTGGCTGCACTGGTCATCAACATTTTTGCCCTAGTCATGCCCATGTACTCCATGACGGTGTATGACCGGGTCGTACCCAATCGGGCGGAGGAGACACTGTGGATGCTCTCCATCGGCGTATTCCTGATGATGTTCTTCGACACGATGCTGCGCATCCTGCGCGCCTACATATTGGATACGGCAGGCAAACGCATTGATGTCACCCTTTCCGCCCGGATCATGGAACGCGTACTCGGCTTGGGCATGGCGGACCGCCCGTCGTCAGTTGGTTCGTTTGCAGCCAATTTGCGCGCTTTTGAGTCGGTCCGCGAATTCGTGGCGTCTGCCACCATTACCACTTTGGTGGATATTCCATTCGTCTTTGTGTTCTTTCTGGTCATTGGGTGGATTTCACCCTGGTTGATACTCCCCCCCCTGTTTTGCATTGCGGCGCTGATCCTCGCATCCATGGTCGTGCAGCAAAAGATGCAGGAACTGGTGGAGGTCAGCCAGCGGGCAACTTCCCAACGCAATGCGATCCTGGTGGAAAGCCTGGTTGGCATCGAAACGCTGAAATTCATGGTGGCGGAGAGCCACTTTCAGCGCAAATGGGAACAGTCCACGGTCTTCATCGCCCAGACGGGGACCAAGCTGAAGCTGATGTCATCCTCCGTTATGAGCATGGTGCAATTGCTCCAACAATTGGTGTCGGTCATCGTTGTCATCGTGGGGGTTTACCTGCTGATTGACAATAAGATCAGCATGGGTGGCATCATCGCGGCATCCATGCTGGCCGGTAGGGCCATGGCCCCCTTCGGCCAGGTGGCGGGGTTGCTGATGCAATACCAGAATGCCAAGAGTGGACTGGCATCCGTAGAAAAGCATATGCAGACCAAGCCCGAGCGCTCGGACACTTCGGCTTTCCTGCACCGATCCGGCTTTCAGGGAACGATTGAATTCAAGAACGTCAGCTTCACGTACCCGGGACAGCAACAGGCCGTTCTGCGCAACGTGTCGTTCAAGATCCAGGCGGGTGAAAAGGTTGCCTTCATCGGACGGGTAGGCTCAGGCAAGTCCACCATCCAGCGCCTGGTACTCGGGCTGTACCAGCCAACGGAAGGCGCAATTCTCATTGACGGTATTGACCTTCGACAGATCGATCCAGCGGAATTGCGGCGAGCTGCCGGGTTTGTTTCGCAGGACGTCAGTCTGTTCTTTGGGTCCCTGAAAGAGAACATAGCCCTGGGCGCTCCATTTGCCGATGACCAGGACGTGATCACGGCAGCGGAAGTGGCCGGCGTCACGGAGTTCGCCAACCGCCATCCCCGCGGGTTCGACATGCTGATTGGAGAACGGGGTGAGTCGCTGTCCGGTGGTCAGCGACAGGCGGTAGGCATCGCACGGGCCGTGCTGAACGATTCGCCCATCCTGCTGCTGGACGAACCCAGCAGCGCAATGGATCACCAAAGTGAAGACCAGTTGAAGGCGCGCCTGCACCGATTCACCACTGGCAAGACCGTGATTCTCGTCACGCACAGAACTTCATTGCTGGAATTGATCGACCGGCTGATCGTGATCGACAACGGGAAGATCATGGCAGACGGCCCCAAGGCCCAGGTGGTCGAAGCGCTGCAAAGCGGCAGAGTAGGCAGGGCAGCATGATCGAGGGCGAAGAAAAGTCGGCCCATTGGCTTGCCGCAATGTGGAGCCGCTTCTACCAACGCAGCGCCAATCTGATCGACCGCGCCATATTGGCCCTGGATGGGAAACACAACGAGCTGGACAGCGACTTCGATGCCAATGCGGATTGGGCAATTGCTGAACAGACACCACGCGGCGCGCGCATACTGGTCTGGGTCAGTGTGGCCGCCGTTCTCGTACTGATGGTCTGGGCACATTTTGCGGTGCTGGACGAGGTGACACGGGGCGAGGGCAAGGTCATTCCCTCGCGCCAGGTCCAGGTTCTGCAAAGTCTGGACGGTGGCATTGTGTCCGAGATCCTTGTCAAAGAGGGGCAAAGCGTCAAAGTCGGTGACCTGATGCTGAAGGTGGACCCGACACGCATGGTGTCCTCTTTGCGAGAGAACCGCTCGCAGTACCTGTCCTTGCTGGCCAAGGCGGCGCGACTGAAAGCGCTGGCTGAAGGCTCCCGCTTTACCCCACCTGAAGAGGTGATGACGGACGCGCCGGAAGTCGTTGAACAGGAGCGCGCCTTGTATGAGTCACGCAGGGCGGAACTGGACGCAACGCTGGGTGTTTCCCGCCAGCAGGCATCACAGCGTTCGCAGGAATTGATTTCGGTGCGGGCCAAACGGGAACAGGCAGCCCAGAGCTACACACTCACCGCCAAGGAGCTGGAGATGACCCGCCCGCTGGCAAAGTCAGGCGCTATCTCGGACGTTGAGTTGCTGCGCCTGGAACGTGACGTGGCCCGTTATCGGGGCGAACGCGACAGCGCCAATTCCGACATTCCAAGGCTGGAGGCCGCCGTGTCCGAGGCCAGTCGCAAGATTCAGGAAGTCGAGCTCACCTTCCGCAATGTCGCTCGCTCCGAACTCAGCGAGACCAATGCCAAACTGGCCTCACTGCTGGAGGGCAGTTCTGCGCTGGAGGACCGGGTCAAACAAACGGAAATTCGTTCCCCCGTCAACGGCACCATCAAACAGCTCAAGGTCAACACCGTCGGAGGGGTGGTACAACCCGGCAGGGATCTGGTTGAAGTAGTCCCGTCCGACGATGCCCTGCTTTTGGAGGCACGCGTTCTGCCCCGCGACATCGCCTTCTTGCATCCCGGACAAAAGGCGCTGGTCAAATTTACAGCCTATGACTTCGCAACCTATGGCGGACTGGAAGCAACCGTTGAGCACATCAGTGCCGACACGGTCGTTGACGATAAAGGCAACGCGTTCTTCCTGGTTCGTGTGCGAACATTGTCCAGTAGCATCGGGGAACAAAAATTCCCCATCATCCCCGGCATGGTTGCGGAGGTGGATATCCTGACCGGCAAGAAGTCGGTACTCGCATACCTGATGAAGCCCATATTGAGAGCCAAGGAAAGGGCCATGACCGAACGATGAAGCAATTCCGAAAGACCCTACTGGTCACGCAGGACGAAGGGCTGCTTGCGCACTGGCAAAAGGTGTTGGGCAAGGCCAACCAGACGGTTGTCAATCGGATGGATGACTTTTTCCGGCTGGGTACCGACCATGCAGGCATGGCGTGGGTTGATCTCTCCCTGGCCGGACGTCCGGCGTGGGACGCTGCGACATGGCAAACCCTATTGCAGGGCGAACAGATGCGCATCATTGCCGCAAGTTCCAACCCGCACGACTCGGAGGCCATGGCAGCCTTGGACGCTGGCTGCGCGGCCTATTGCCACGCTTTTTCAGACGCCGCCACCTTGAAGCAAGTCAGGGAAGTGGTGGATGCGGGCCATATCTGGATCGGCAAGGCCCTGATGCAGCGGCTACTGCGAAACGTCAACCACGTGGTAGCCCGGCAGCCAGCGCGCGATGACGCTTGGTCTTCCGGTCTCACGCAGCGCGAAATGGAAGTGGCCATTCTGGCTGCCAATGGCGCGTCCAACGCCGCCATTGGCAGCCAGTGCCAAATTTCAGAACGCACGGTCAAGGCCCATCTGAGCGCGGTTTTTGTGAAACTCAATATCACCGACCGCCTGCAACTGGCGCTGCGGGTTCACGGCATCCACTGATCTGGAACGCCGCCCTGGCATACCTGTACTCAAGGACAATAGCCAGCCGCCATCAGGGCAATTAGAGTGCAGCAATCTAGCGTTGCTGTACTTGAAAGATTTCCCATGGCTACCAATCAAATTTCCGCTCAAGCCCGTGGCATTGTTGTCATTCTGGAGGGCAAGGCCTGGCTCGCCGATGGCCAGGGGAATCGTCGCCCTTTGAAAGTTGGCGACGAAGTACAGGAAGGCCAGCAGGTCATTACGGAAGATGGAACCCGCCTGGAACTGGCGCTCCCGAATGGGCAGCCACTGATCGTTGCATCCGGGCGCGAACTGCTGATCGACGCCACACTGCTGGGAACAGCCAGCAGCGACAAGTCCGAAGCTTCGCTCGCCGATCTGAACCGCGGCTCTGCGGAAGTGGCCAAGATCATCGCCTCGGGAGGCGACCTGTCCACGGAACTGGAGTCCACTGCCTTGGGGCTGAGTGGCGGGGACGGAAGTGATTCGCACAGTTTTGTCCGTCTTCTCCGGATCCAGGAAAGTGTGACGCCACTGTCAATTGACCGAGCAGACCAGCCGACCGATGCGCCCATCGACCTGCCTGCATCGACCACCCAGACGGTAGCCACCGAAAGTCCCACTCCGACCGCCTCACCGGAGCCGACTCCAACGCCGACTCCAACGCCAACACCAACCCCCACGCCGGAGCCCACTCCTACTCCTACTCCGGTTCCAGTGCCTCCGCCCACGAACCCCACTCCCGCCAAGAGCGTTCCTGTTGCCGTGGCAGACAGCGCCTCCATTACCGAAGACGCGTCCCCCAACCAGGTTGCCGGTTCTGTCTTGGCCAACGACACCGTCGGCACCGACGCAAACGCAACCCCCATCACGGCCGCCAGTGTGACACTGACCTATGGCACGTTGGTGCTGAACAGCGATGGCACCTATACCTACACACTCGACAACACCTTGGCGTCAGTCAACGGCCTGAAGAACGGCCAGACACTGACTGACAGCTACACCTACACACTGACAGACGGGGATGGGGACGCCACGACCGCTGTCCTGACCATCACGATCAACGGCCATACCGACGGCACACCGACCATTGTCCCAATCGACGGCAATGGCGCTGCCACCGGTCAGGCAACAGTCAACGAAGTCGGACTACTGACTGCGGGTAATACCAGCGAGACCACCACTGGCTCCATCACGGTGACTGCCCTCGACGGCTTGGCCAGCATCGTGGTTGGCGGTACAACCGTTACCGCAACCCAGTTGGGCACCCTGGGCACCACACCCATTGCCATCGACACCGGGGAAGGCACCCTGACCCTCACGGGCTATGCCACAGCCACCGGCACACTGACCTACAGCTACACGCTCAAGGCTGCCGTGGACCAACCTTCGGCAACTGAAAGCACCGACACCGTTGCTCTGACTGTCAATGATCTTGGCGGTGGCACCAATACCGGCAACCTGGTGGTCAGAATCATCGACAGCACCCCAGCAGCGGTTGCCGACAGCGACTCCATTACCGAAGACGCGGCACCCAACACGGTCAGCGCATCGGTGCTGACCAATGACACAGTGGGTGCCGATGCCACGACGACACCCGTCACCGCTGCCAATGTCTCGCTGACTTATGGCGACTTGGTGCTCAACAGCGACGGTACCTATACCTACACGCTGAATAACGCCTTGCCCGCGGTCAATGCGCTCAAAGACGGCCAGAAGCTCACCGACACCTATACCTATACCATTACCGACAGCGATGGTGACACAAGCACGGCCCTACTGACCATCACCATCAAGGGTCACACCGATGGCCCTCCCAGTATCACGCCGGTCGATGGCAATGGAGCTGCCACGGGTCAGGCCACTGTCAACGAGGTCGGTCTCATCAGCATGAGCGACACATCCGAGACGACGACGGGCACGATCACCGTCAATGCCCCGGATGGCCTGGATAGCATCACGGTAGAGGGCACAACCCTCACCGCGACCCAACTCGCCGCGCTGGGCACTACGCCGCAGGTCATCGACACAGGTGAAGGCACCCTCACACTGACAGGCTTCAATGCCGCCACGGGTGCCTTGAGCTACAGCTACACCTTGAAGACCGCCCTGGATCAACCCGGGGTGACGGCGACCACCGACAGCATTGCACTGACGGTGACCGATCTGGGGGGAGACAGCAACAGCGGGACCTTGACCGTTCAGATTATTGACAGCACCCCAACAGCGGCCAACGACACCATCACCACCACCGTGGGCAATGCGGTTAGCGGCTCCCTGGCCTCCAACGATACGGTCGGCGCCGACCTCGCCGGCACCTGGTCCATTGGCTCCACAACGCCCTCACACGGCACGGTCACCATCAATACCTCCACCGGTGCCTATACCTACACGCCCAATGCCGGCTACCTGGGTAGCGACACCTTCACCTATACGCTCACAGACAAGGATGGCGATGTCGTTACCGCCACCGCCACAGTAACCGTCGCTTCCAACGGGGCACCGACCATCAGCATTGACGACAACAACGGCGTAGTTGGTGGCCAGGTCACTGTCGATGAGGCTGCACTGTCCACAGGCTCCAATCCGTCCAGCACCGCTGAATCGGCAAACGGCACGATGACGGTCACGGCCCCGAATGGACTCTCCAGCATCGACTTTGGCAGCACCAATGTGACGCTCGCGCAGCTCAACGCCCTTGGCGGCACACCGATCAGCATTACCACCCCCGACGGCACGCTGACTTTGACCGCTTATGACGACTCTACCGGCGTCATCACGTATACCTACGCCATCACGACCGCCCAGACGGCCCCTGGCAGCAGCGTGACTGACAGTCTTTCCATCACCGTGCATGACAGCACTGGCCTGGCAGCCAACACTGTCTCTACAACCTTCACGGCAACCATTCTGGACGACGCTCCCACGGCCGTGGCCGATGCTCGCACCGTCACCGAGGATCAGACCGGTATCAATGGCAATGTGGTCACCGGGGTGAACGCCTCTGCCGATACGCTGGGCGCCGACTCCGCTACCGTCACCGG
>Ga0208398_100146_pt1 | contig 62732 bp, 57 predicted proteins | sample LakWasMe79_HOW10_2_FD_183905 | JGI IMG/M metagenome (GOLD analysis project Ga0208398, IMG submission 183905) | Freshwater sediment methanotrophic microbial communities from Lake Washington under simulated oxygen tension - Sediment Metagenome... | ecosystem: Environmental > Aquatic > Freshwater >...
GTTTTGTTGCTCAATGCATCATTGACTGTTAGAAAAGACAATCCAAACAGTCACAAACACCTCAACTGGAACCTTTTTACAGATGCCGTTATTCAAAAAATATCAGACGAAAAAGAAAAAGTGGTTTTTATGCTTTGGGGAAGTTTTGCCCAAAAAAAGGGAAATAAAATTGACAGAAAAAAACATTTGGTTTTAGAATCCGGACATCCTTCACCAATGAGCGCCAATCAGGGAAAATGGTTTGGAAACAAACATTTTAGCCAAGCCAATCTATATTTAGAAAAAAATAATTTGGAAAAGATTAATTGGCTGTAAATTTATTTATTCCAATGTCAAAGCTCCCAATATTTCTTCTGATAAAAAAGGGCCTCCTGGATATTTTGCTGTATAATCCAGGTTTAACCAAACTTGCCCGTGTTCATCGATATGATAATTGAGCGGTTGACGGTAACTCTCTTTTGTAAACAATACATTTTTGATAAGATAATTTACTTTTTCAAGGTCACTTTTGTTTCCAATTAAAATTTCAGGATAAATATGCCCTTTAGTATGAATAAGCCTTGGTGTACCGCCAATAGACCGAATTGCAGCTGCCATCAAAATGGAATGATCGTCACAATCTCCAGAAAAATAAAGCAACGACTCGGAAGCTTCAGCTATATAATCTCCGTTTTTAGGATCATTCACATAGTTCCAACGACTGTTAATCTCTTTAAAAACGGCAAAACACTGGATTAAATTCCTATAATTTGAATATCCCCGAATGTATTTAAAATGCTTTGTTGTAGACATTATGGCAAAATTCCTCACTTTTGGATTTTTGTATTCGATAGCTTTTAAAATCTCATATTTATTGGGGAATGGCAGTAATTTGGCGATAATAATATCCTGCGGAAAAGGGTCATTATTCATGGTGTAAAGCATTGAATTATAATCTTCGAAAACAGAATTGAAACTAAAATTCCCAAACATACTTCCGTACATCAATACCAATAAATACAACGCCAGACAAACGATAATTATAGTTCTCAATGTGTATAACGCAAAGTAAATAATTATCAAAACCAGAATAAAAAGCAGTATTCTGTCCAAACCAAAATACCATTGCGGGTCAATTAGATTTTGATGAAGCACAATGAATAAAGGAATTGTGATAAGCAAACTCAATAAAAAGATAACAAAACGGTCCCAAGGTTTTTTCAACTGAAACTTGGATTTTACGAGATGAAAATTCGTTTTGTTAATTTGTACCATAACACCCAAAGTAGGGAAATGTTTTTTTAAGCCACTAAGATACTAAGTTTCTAAGATTCTAAGATGCTAAATTTTTAAGATTCTAAGATTTTTTCAAATCTCTTAGTGACTCAGATTCTTAGAAACTCAGCAACTTTTCTACACATTAATATCCTTAAAATCATTGGATATGGCATAGCGTATCATATTAGTAAACGCTTCATTATCCAATTTGGGAATTTCCAGGATTGAATTCAGTAAAGTGGTATCGTATTCGTTGGGATTGGTAATAAAATAAGGCTTTAAATGCTTACCGATACTTTCGTAATACAGTTTTTCGATTGTGTTTTTGTATTTGAAATCAAGCGGATTTTTGATTAAGGTAAAATTAGTATAACCTACTTCTTTCATAATCAATTGAAGTCCTTTTACAATATTGAAACTTTTGTCGTTTACAATATTCAACTGTTCGATATCGTCACGCTCGAAGGTATTTACAATCACTTTGGACACATAATCAACAGGAATGATGTTCAAGCCGGTTTCCTCGTTGATGATAAAACGAACGTTCTCTTGTTCACCTTTACGCTGCGAAGTAAAGTGGAAAAACTTTGCCAAAAGATAAAAAACCATATACTTCGGAATGAAATAGGGGCTTTCGGTTCCCAGCATTTTACCGCCAATGACACTTGGTCTTAGTATTTGAAACGGCAATCCCAAAGCTTTGCATTCTTGAGCAATAAAATTCTCCGAATGAAATTTGGCATCTTCATAGGCATTGCGATGCTTTGGCTTGAAATTAAGGTTGTGAAAATCATTATCAATCAATCCGCCTCTGATTCCTGATGAAAAAGCAGTCCCAATATAAACGAATTTCTTGATGTACGGATGAAATGTTTTGAAAAGTGATTTGGTTATTTTCGCATTTTCGTCAAAAATTTTCTCTTTCAGGTTTTCATCTGTGGAAAGATTTACATAACCTGCAGAATGAATAAAATAAGCTCCTTTTATTTTTTCGGAAAATGTATCTTGAAGATTCGCTAAATCTGAATCGATGATTTCAATATGACGGTGTAGTTTTTCCAAACCGTTTTTACGCAAAATCTCAGGAGTATAATCACTGGTTAAAAGTTCGTTGATACGATCAATAGCACTGACTTTACCTTTATTTCTGGCTATTATAAAAAGTTTTCCTTCGTTGTTGTTTTTTATAAAAAGTTCCAGAAGGTCATACATAATATGCGACCCCAAAACTCCTGTTGCACCCGTAAGAATTATTTTCATTGGTTTGATTTTCAAAACGCAAATATAGTTTTAAAAAAAAGAATTAGAAAGTTTAAAATGAATCTGAAATACAGCAAATTATTTTTTTAATGGATTATAAAAATCTACCTAATCCACTTGAAAAAATAACATGCAGAATAGACTGATTTTAGCTGATGATAATGAGGCTATTTCAACAAATCATCACTATGTTTTTTGGACAAACAGGGTTCAGCGAAATCTAATATTCCTAATTCAGAATATTCATTAAAAAATTGCTTTACAACTGAATAATCACTGGATTTCTTTATTTCAGCAACAAAATACTTTTCATTCAAAACTTCAGAAAAGCAATCCATTTCATTAAGTTTTTCTCTAATAATTTCCTTGTCAAAATTGTCATTTAAAATTACAACCTGAATTATAGAGTTTCCGGAAGGTGCGATTGTTTCTTTGTAAACAATAGCTCCTTCTTTTTCGTCATACTTTGCATAGAAAATATCATCTGTTGCAATAAGTGGCCCAAAAAATGGAATATTGTCTAATTTGTATATTCCTTTTTCCGCATCAATTATTTCAGACCACATAGTTTCAACTATTTCTTCTTCTAAAATAGCACTATAGAATCGAAACAATACCTTTTGTTGTGTTTCTGTCATAGTTTAATTTTCTGCTAATTTATCCAATGTATATTCAATCAACGCATCAACAGCTTTGTATGGATCACTGCTGAAAGTACCATTGGCACGGTTGGCAATAATAGCATTTAAAGATAAAGCTTGATGCCCCAAAAGAGCAGAAAGTCCATAAATAGCTGAAGTTTCCATTTCTAGGTTAGTGATTCTGTTGTCTTCAAAAAGGAAATTATCCATTTTGGAATTTAAGTTTTTATCCTGAATGTTCAAACGCAAAACACGTCCTTGCGGTCCGTAAAAACCGCCAGCTGTTGCCGTGATTCCTTTATGCATTTTATTGCTGTCTATTCTTTTTTCCAAAGCAGGAGAGCAAGAAACAATGACAGGTCTGCCTTTTCTCAGATCCCAATTGGTGTGTTCAATAAATGCATTTTCCATTTCAACATTTGATATACTATCAATCAAATAGGAGCGAAGCATATTGTCAAGTCCCAAACCAAATTGTGCCATCACAAAACTATCCACAGGAATATCAGCGTGTAATGAACCCGAAGTACCAATTCGGATAATGTTTAATGAAGTAAGCTTTTCTTTTGGTTTTCGGGTTTCCAAATCGACATTGACAAGAGCATCCAATTCATTGATTACAATATCTATATTATCCGGACCAATCCCAGTGGACATCACTGTTAAACGTTTTCCCTTATACGTTCCCGTTTGGGTTTTGAATTCTCTTTTTTGGGTAGAAAATTCAATGGAATCAAAATGTTTCGTAATCTTGGCCACCCGATCTTGATCACCAACAAAAATAATATCGTGGGCAATGTGTTCTGGTTTCAGGTTAAGATGATACACACTCCCGTCAGGATTGAGTATTAATTCGGATTGTTGGATAGCCATTTTATTTTTTTTTAATTCTGAAATCTAAATTTTAAAATCTGCATTCTGAAATATTTAGCCTCCAACGCGTTTTACCTTAAATCCTTTTTCTTTTAAGATAGTCATTATTTTATCGCGGTAATCGCCTTGAATAATAATCGAATCGTCTTTGAAAGTACCGCCAACACTCAGTTTAGTTTTTATTTCTTTGGCAAGAACTTTAAAATCTTCGTCAGATCCTTCGTAGCCTTCAATTATGGTGGTCGCTTTTCCTTTTCTTTTTTCAAATTTGCAGATCATAGGCTCTTTTTGAACATATAATTCGTGCGGTTCTTTTTCGATTGCTTCTTCGGGAGCCATTTCATGGTCTGGAAAAAGATGCTTCAATTGGTCTTTTAAATCCATTTCTTTTAAAATTATAAAAACCAAATTCCAGTCTTTAAAATTTGGAATTTGGTTTTTTAGTATTCGAATTTATTTTTTAATTAAACCTAAATCTACCAAGCGCTCATATAGATATTCACCTGCAGTAATATCTTCAAACTTTTTAGGATTATCAGCATCGATGCAGTTTTCCAGGCAGTTTAACTTCATCTCACTCACCGGGTGCATAAAAAAAGGAATAGAATAACGTGAAGTCCCCCATAATTCACTTGGTGGATTCACCACTTGATGAATCGTAGATTTTAGTCTGTTGTTAGTATGTCTGGATAACATATCTCCCACATTGATTACCAATTCGTCTGGTTCAGCAACCGCATCAATCCAATCGCCATTATGGTTTTGAACTTGTAATCCTCTGCCTTGTGCACCCATCAACAAAGTAATCAAGTTAATGTCACCATGTGCCGCAGCACGAATTGCATTTTCTGGTTCAGTTGTAATAGGAGGGTAGTGAATTGGTCTTAGGATGGAGTTTCCTTCTTTCGCGTATTGGTCAAAATAAAATTCGTCCAATCCAAGGTGCAATGCCAAAGCTCTCAATACATAAACACCTGTTTTTTCAAGCATTTGATAAGCTTCTTTACCTACGGCATTAAAACGTGGCAGTTCTTTTACCTCAACATTTTCTGGGTATTCCGATGCGTATTTGGAATCTTTGTCCACATACTGGCCAAAATGCCAAAACTCTTTTAAATCTCCTTCTTTACGGCCTTTGGCATGTTCTTTTCCAAAAGATACATAACCTCTTTGTCCTCCAATTCCGGGAATCTCATAGCCATGTTTTGTTTCTAATGGCAACGAAAAGAAATTTCGAATTTCGCCATACAATTCATCAACTAATTGATCATTTAAAAAATGCCCTTTGAGCGCTACGAAGCCTATATCTTCGAATGCACTTCCGATTTCATTTACAAATTTTTGTTTACGTTTCGGGTCGTCCGAAAGGAAATCACGCAAGTCAACACTAGGAATGTTTTGCATATTATGTATGTATTTAATACTTTAGAAGTCTAAAACTTCATAAAGACAAAGGTAAAAAATAAAACAGATAAGTTATTTTAAAAATTAGCTGCATTTTAAAATAATATAACAATTTTTAATTAAACTGTTATATTTATTTATCTTTGAAAGATATCAACTAACATAACTAAAAATGAATTTTGACCAAAAAAATTTATCCAACGATACCTTATTAGATTTGTATAAAAGAATCCTCAAACCTAGACTGGTAGAGGAAAAAATGCTGATCCTGATCCGTCAGGGAAAAGTGTCCAAATGGTTTTCAGGAATAGGGCAAGAGGCAATTTCTGTAGGGATTACAGCAGTTTTGGACGCTGACGAATACATTTTACCAATGCACCGCAACTTGGGTGTGTTTACTGGAAGGGACATTCCGCTGCAACGACTGTTTTCACAATGGCAGGGCAAAGCCAATGGTTTTACCAAAGGAAGAGACCGAAGTTTTCACTTTGGCACACAGCTTTACAAAATAATCGGTATGATTTCGCATCTGGGACCTCAACTGGGTGTTGCCGATGGGATAGCATTAGCCAACAAATTACAGAAAAACGGAAAAGTGACTGCCGTATTTACCGGCGAAGGGGCAACCAGCGAAGGAGATTTTCACGAAGCCCTGAACATTGCAGCTGTTTGGGATTTACCCGTTTTATTTATAATTGAAAACAACGGATATGGTTTATCCACACCAACACACGAACAATACCGCTGTGAAAACCTCGCTGATAAAGGATTAGGTTACGGAATCGAGAGTCATATCGTTGACGGAAACAATATTCTGGAGGTTTTTAATTTGTTAACAGAATTAAAAGCATCGATGATTGAAAATCCCCGTCCGGTTTTACTTGAATTTAAAACATTCCGAATGCGGGGACATGAAGAGGCGAGTGGTACTAAATATGTCCCACAGGAATTAATGGATTTGTGGGCTGCAAAAGACCCTGTTGACAACTACAGAAGCTTTTTGTACCAAAACAGTATTCTTACTGCAGAATATGATGCCGAAATTCAGCAGGAAATAAAAAAAGATATTGATGATAGTTGGTCTATGGCCAATTCCGAACCGGAAATCGAACCAACTTTTGAAGGAGAATTAAACGATGTTTACATGCCTTATGCCTATGAAGACTTTCCTCCAAATACTGAAACAGAAAATCTCCGCTTTATAGATGCCATTTCAGCAGGTTTGAGACAATCTATGGAACGCCACGACAAATCGGTCGTAATGGGACAGGATATTGCTGAATACGGGGGTGCATTCAAAATCACGGATGGTTTTGTCGCGCAGTTTGGTAAAGAACGCGTTCGTAACACGCCCATTTGCGAAAGCGCCGTAGTTTCGACCGCTATGGGATTGTCCATTAACGGTTACAAGGCGATTGTCGAAATGCAGTTTGCCGATTTTGTTTCCACCGGATTTAACCCAATCGTTAATTTGCTGGCAAAATCACATTACCGCTGGCTGGAGAAAGCCGATGTAGTCGTTCGAATGCCTTGTGGAGGAGGAACTCAGGCAGGACCTTTTCATTCACAAACCAATGAAGCCTGGTTTACCAAAACTCCTGGCCTGAAGGTAGTTTATCCCGCTTTTCCGCTTGACGCAAAAGGCTTGCTGAATGCTTCAATAAATGATCCGAATCCTGTTCTTTTCTTTGAACACAAACAATTGTACCGAAGTCTGTCACAAGAAGTGCCTACTGATTATTACACTATTCCGTTGGGAAAAGCTGCTTTACTGAGGGAAGGAAATAATGTTACTGTAATATCTTTTGGTGCCGCAGTGCATTGGGCTTTGGAAACATTAAATAAAAACCCTGAAATAAATGCAGATGTTTTGGATTTAAGAACTTTACAGCCTTTAGACACAGAGGCAATTTACACCTCTGTAAAAAAGACAGGAAAAGTGATTATTTATCAGGAAGATTCTATGTTTGGAGGTGTTGCCAGCGACATTTCAGCCTTGATTATGGAGAATTGCTTTGAGTATTTGGATGCGCCGGTAAAGCGCGTAGCGAGTCTGGATTCGCCGATACCATTTACAAAAGCGCTCGAAGATCAATATTTGCCGAAAGGCCGATTCGAAAAGGAATTAAAAGTACTTTTAGAATATTAATAAACAATATAAAAATAAAAAGGATGTCCGCAAAGACATCCTTTTTTCATGAAATAAACACATCTATCAACTCGCAAAGAGCAAAATAAGAAGTTGAGCAACTAATATCCTGCTGATAGTCACCATCGGGTAAACAGTAGCATAGGATTGGTTAGGGATATCTGAATCTAAATATTTGGTACTAAAAGCCAGGGCAGCAGGATCAGTATACGAACCGCTCATGATACCCACCATTTGATAAAAATTAAGTTTGAACACAAACCTGCTGATTAATACCAATATAGTCAATGGTACAAAAGTGATATAACAGCCATAGTAGATCAACATCCAACCGTCATTTGCTACAAAATTATCATAGAAACCGTGACCTGCTTTAATTCCTACTGCGGCAAAGAACAGACAGATTCCGAAATCTTTCATAAAATGAATGGCTCCGTTATTGATATATGAATGAATTACACCGACACCGCCGTATCTGCTGATAAATAAAGCCGCCAAAAGCGGTCCCGCAGCCAATCCTAATTTTAGCGGAACCGGTAATGACGGAATCATTATTGGTATTGAACCGATAATAACCCCAAAAATCAATCCTCCAAAAAGAGAAAGAAAATCGGGCTCTAGAAGTATTTTTTTAGAATTTCCAATGATTTTTTCAGCCTCAGCAATTCCTTCTTTATTTCCTACTACCATCAAAGTATCGCCGTAATACAGTTCTAACGAAGGCTGTGCCAGAATTTCCAGTCCGGAACGAACCACACGGGTCACTTTTAATCCAAATTGATTGTATAAATCCAATTGTGCCAAAGTTTTATGAGTGGCAGTCTTTTTGGTAACACTCAATATTTTGGCAGTTACATCTCCTTCTGATTCAATGAATAAATCTGTTGATACCTTCCCGACAACATCAATAAATTTAGTAATGTCTTTTTGCTTTGCTACAACCATCAAAACATCTTTTTCTGTTATGATTGATTCCAATGAAGGAGAATAAACCACCTTCGAACCGCTTCGTTTTTGTCTGGAAATAATCACTCCTTCAATATTAAACTCCTTATATATCTGGCGGATTGTTTTTCCAACAACTTCCGGTTTGGTAACCCTGCACTTTTCTCTGACAATTCTATTTTCAGAATCTTTATTCTTTTCATTGAGCAAAATAACTTCTTTGGACAAATCAATTTTCAATACATTTTTGGCCATAATAATTATAAGTATGATACCAAAAACTCCAATTGGATACGTAATCGCATAAGCAATGGCCGGATCTGAAAAGTAATCAGATGGAAGATACAACTGCTTTTGAATTTCAATCAAAGTAGATTTGGCAGCACCCAAGCCCGGGGTATTTGTTACGGAACCTGACATTAATCCAACTGCATTTTCAATTTTTACATTGGCAATCAAATGAATCAAATAGGTAATAATTCCACCTAAAAAAACAGTTCCGACTCCCAAAGCGTTAAAAATAAGCCCCTCTTTTTTGAAAGAGGAAAAAAAACTGGGTCCCACCTGGATACCGATACCATATACAAATAGTATCAATCCAAATTCACGTACAAACTGAATTAACTCCGCTTCCATACTAAAACCCAAATGCCCTAAAAACAGCCCCACAAACATTACCGCGGAAACCCCAAGCGAAACATTTCCGATTTTGAATTTTCCTGCAAAAAAGCCAACGCTTATTGCCATAAACAATACGATTAAGGACTGTGTCATCTCCGGCGTATCTGTCGGAGTAAATAATATTCTAAACCATTCAAACATAATGTTATATTTTAACTGTGAATAATGATGTAAATGAATCAAATTTTTTAGTAATTTTATATGACAAAAATCAGTTTTGACTTACTTTATCACTAAGAATCAAATTGTTAACAAAACACACCTACACTAAAAAAACATCTACCTAACTATCTGTAAAACAATACTAAACCGAAAACGTTTGCGTATATTTTTTTTCCAAACATGATAAAAGTCATCTTTTTCCATCGGTAACTGAAGTACTTTTGATATAGAAATTAACACATCAAATTACATAAATAAAACACCATGAAAAACATCAAAATTATTCAGGAATTACACAATTTAGGAATCACTGGCTACCATGAAGTTGTTTACAATCCATCCTATGAAGAATTATTCCAAGCAGAAGTTTCAAACAAAAGAAAAGGATACGAAAAAGGAGCATTAACAGATACGGGTGCAGTAGCAGTAAAAACCGGAGTTTTTACAGGACGTTCCCCAAAAGACAGATATATAGTTAAAGACTCTGTTACAAGAGATACTATCTACTGGGATGACAAAGTAAACTTTCCAACGACTCAGGCTGTATATGATGATTTGAAAGGACTTGTACTAAAACAACTTTCAACATCTCCAAAATTATACGTAGTTGATGCATTCTGCGGAACAAATCCTGACACAAGACTTAAAGTTCGTTTCGTAATGGAAGTAGCATGGCAGGCACATTTTGTAACCAATATGTTTATCAGACCTTCAAATTACGAGTTGGAAAACTTTGGACAACCTGACTTCATTGTAATGAACGGTTCAAAAACAGTAAATCCAAATTGGAAAGAGCAAGGATTGAACTCAGAAAACTTTGTAGTCTTCAACCTTACTGAAAAAATTCAGCTTATTGGAGGAACCTGGTATGGAGGTGAAATGAAAAAAGGAATGTTCGCCATGATGAACTACTATTTACCGCTAAAAGGAATGGCTTCAATGCACTGTTCTGCAAACGTTGGTGAAAAAGGAGATGTTGCTGTATTCTTCGGGCTTTCAGGAACAGGAAAAACAACACTTTCTGCCGATCCAAAAAGATACTTAATCGGTGATGATGAGCATGGATGGGATGACCACGGAGTGTTCAACTATGAAGGAGGATGTTATGCCAAAGTAATTGATTTATCAGAAGAAAACGAACCGGACATCTGGAGAGCAATCAAAAGAGATGCTTTATTGGAAAATGTAATTGTTGACGAGTACGGAGAAATCGACTACTACGATCACTCAATCACTGAAAACTCAAGAGTTTCTTACCCAATTTACCATATCAACAAAATTGTATTGCCATCTAAAGCAGGACATGCAAGTAAAATCATTTATCTTTCTGCCGATGCATTTGGAGTATTGCCTCCAGTATCAATCCTTGATGATGATCAGGCTCAATACCACTTCCTATGTGGATATACATCAAAATTAGCCGGTACAGAAAGAGGAATCACTGAACCGCTTCCATCATTCTCTCCTGCATTTGGTGAAGCTTTCCTAACATTACACCCAACAATGTATTCTAAAACATTAATTGGTAAAATGAAAGAACACGGAGCTAAAGCTTACTTGGTAAACACAGGATGGAACGGAACTGGAAAAAGAATATCTCTTAAAAACACAAGAGCTATCATCGATGCTATCATCAGCGGTGAAATTGATACTGTAGATACTAAAACAATTCCTTTCTTGAATTTGACAGTTCCAACAGAATTGCCAAATGTAAGCACAGGAATCCTAGATCCAAGAGATACTTATAAAAGCGAAGATGAATGGGAACGTAAAGCAAAAGATTTATCAGCCCGTTACATTCAAAATTTCGAACAATATACTGATACTGAAGAAGGAAAACGTTTAGTCGCTGCGGGACCTTCTTTGGAAGCAGTTTTAAATTAGAAAATTAGTAGTAATTATTTTAAGGTTGGTTAACACCTATTAATGTTGCGTAAAAAACAATTTTAGTAGGTGTTCTTTTATTTTATTTCAAAATATAAACAAATACCTATTCGTTTTGTAAAAATTCAGCAAATCAATCAATTAAATAATTATTAATTTAACAAATAATTATTGAAACGTTAAAATAAAAATTGGATTCTAATTAATTTATCCTCTATCTTTGCAAAAGAAACAAAGAGTTATCTAATTTTATAAAGTTATGTTATCAATTCAATTACATCATCATCATTCTCATAATTGCTCTCAAGCGATGTGTTAATGGTATGCGTGTAAATCACAATAATCTAAACCCGTTTGAGTACATCAAACGGGTTTTTTATTACCTATTCTTTGTACTCAAGCATTAATTTAAACTACAAACTAAAAAACTAAAAAATGAGTACCCTTAAAATTGCAATCCAAAAATCGGGACGTTTAAATGAAGAAAGTATACAAATTCTAAAAGACTGCGGTATTTCTATAGACAACGGAAACGATCAGTTAAAAGCTGAAGCAACTAATTTCCCTTTAGAAGTTTTATTCCTTAGAAACTCAGATATTCCGCAATACTTAATTGATGGCGTTGTTGATGCTGCCATCGTAGGAGATAATCTTTTGGTTGAAAAAGGAAAAGGAATCGAGGTAGCCCAAAAATTAGGCTTTTCGAAATGCAGAGTATCTGTAGCAGTTCCAAAAACATCAAAATATAATTCCATAAAAGATTTGAATGGTTTACGTGTTGCCACTTCTTATCCAAATACTGTTAACAGTTACTTTGAATCATTTGGACTTAGCGTTGATATACACCAAATTTCGGGTTCTGTTGAAATAGCTCCCAATATTGGCCTTGCCGATGCTATTGTAGACATCGTTTCGAGCGGAAGCACTTTATTCAAAAACAACTTGAAAGAAGTGGAAGTTATTCTGAAAAGTGAGGCAGTTTTGGCTGTTTCGCCAAAAATAAGCGCAGAAAACCAAAAGCTGATCGATACTTTAAAATTCAGAATTGAATCGGTTTTAAGAGCGCGTAAATCGAGATATATTTTAATGAATGTTCCAAATGACAAAATCGATGCAGTTGGAAAAATTCTTCCTGTATTAAGAAGTTTAACGGTTTTACCTTTAGCACAAGAAGGATGGAGCAGTGTTCACTCTGTAATTGACAAAGATACTTTTTGGGAAGTAATTGACAAATTGAAAGATGCCGGTGCTGAAGGAATTTTAGTTTGTCCAATCGAAAAAATGGTACTTTAAGCTTCGTGCTTTAGGCCGTAAGCAATACGCTTTAAGCCTCAAAACAAATCGTAAATTAGCTTATAGCGCACAGCTTAAAGCTTAAAGCATAAAAAAATGAATAAAATATACAATCCAACACCAGATACGTGGTCATCAATTTTAGAAAGACCAACCAAGACAGTTGACGATATCGAAGCAACCGTAAAAGGGATTTTCAAGGAAGTTCAGTCAAAAGGAGATTTTGCCGTTGCAAAATACACTTCTCTTTTTGACGGAGTTTCAGTTCCTGAATTGGAAGTTTCACAAACCGAAATAGCCACAGCAATTGCAACTGTTTCCAAAGAACTGAAAGAAGCCATACAACTGGCAAAATCAAATATTGAAAAATTCCACGCTGCACAAAAAACAAATAGAATTACAATCGAAACTATTGAAGGTGTAAACTGCTGGCAAGAAAAAAGACCTATTCAAAAAATCGGTTTATACATTCCCGGCGGAACAGCTCCTTTATTTTCGACTGTATTAATGCTTGCGGTGCCGGCAAATCTTGCAGGCTGCACCGAAATAGTATTATGTTCGCCTCCGGATAAAAACGGAAATATCAATCCTGCCATTTTGTATTCTGCTTATTTGTGTGGTGTGACCAAAATTTTGAAGGTGGGGGGAATTCAGGCCATTGCCGGAATGACTTTCGGAACTGATACAATTCCAAAAGTGTATAAAATATTCGGACCAGGAAATCAATTTGTAACTGTCGCTAAACAATTAGCAACTCAATTCGGTGTTGCAATCGATATGCCAGCGGGACCATCAGAATTGTTGATTGTTGCTGATGATACTGCAGTTCCTGCTTTCGTAGCTTCCGACTTACTTTCCCAAGCCGAACACGGGACAGACAGTCAAGTAATTTTGGTTTCTACTTCAAAAATATTAATTGATGAAGTAGAAAAAGAAATTCAATCGCAAATGGAGGTTTTGCCTCGAAAAGCAATTGCTGAAAAAGCAATCGCCAATTCAAAATTGATTTATGTCGAAAATGACAAAATTGCTTTAGAATTAATCGATGAATATGGTCCTGAGCATTTTATCATTTGCACTAAAGACGAAGATTTTTATGTAAACAACATAGGAAATGCCGGTTCAGTTTTCATCGGAAACTACACTCCTGAAAGCGCAGGAGATTATGCTTCGGGAACAAATCATACGTTACCAACAAATGGTTATGCCAAAAATTACAGCGGTGTAAACCTTGACAGTTTTACCAAATCCATGACTTTCCAAAAAATATCCAAAAAAGGAATCCAAAACATTGGAAAAGCGATTGAAATCATGGCAGAAGCCGAGGGATTACAAGCGCATAAAAACGCTGTGACATTGCGATTGAATAAAAAATAGGATTTAAAAATATAGAATATAGAACATAGAGTATAGATTACACAATTAAAGATTTCAAAACAAAAGGATTAACTACAAGCCGAAAAGTCTTTTTTCTATACTCTATTGTCTATTTTCTCTTTAAAAAAATAAAAAATATGACTTTCGATATAAATACAATAACACGAGACAACGTCAAGGTTTTAAAGCCTTATTCTTCTGCGAGAGATGAATTTGAGGATTTTGACACCGCCGATATGGTTTTTTTGGATGCCAATGAAAATCCATACAACAGTGGCGTAAATCGTTACCCTGATCCACAACAGACTTCTGTAAAAAGCATATTAGCGAAGCAACACAATGTAAGTCAAAATCAAATGCTTTTAGGAAACGGCAGTGACGAAGTGTTGGACTTGATTTTCAGAGCGTTTTGCGAGCCAAAAAAAGACAATGTGATTTCTTTGCCACCCACTTATGGAATGTATGGGGTTTTGGCTAATATCAATGCGGTCGAAAACAGAGAAGTTTTACTTTCAACTGATTTTCAGCCTCAACTTGATAAAATCTTTCAAGCAGTTGATGACAACACCAAAATAATATTTTTGTGTTCCCCAAATAACCCAACGGGTAATTCTTTTTCTAAAGAAAGTGTGACTGCTTTATTGGAACAATTCAAAGGTTTGATTGTAATCGATGAAGCATATATCGATTTTTCCGAAAAAGAAAGCTGGCTGAAAAAAATGGATCAATATCCAAATTTGATTATCACGCAAACGCTGTCAAAAGCGTATGGACTGGCAGGAATTCGTTTAGGAATCTGTTATGCTTCAAAAGAGATAATCGCCATTTTAAACAAAATAAAACCTCCTTACAATGTTAATGAACTGACGCAAAAAAGAGCTTTGGCAAGATTGGATGATACAAAAGCAATTCAATCGGAAATTTCAGCAATCATAAAGGAAAGAGAAGAATTACTTAAAGTTTTACTTGATATAAAATACGTAAAAAAAATCTATCCGACAGAGGCGAATTTTATTCTGATAAAAGTGGATGACGCTAATAAAAGATACGATGATTTGATTGCCAAAGGAATCGTAATCCGCAACAGAACCACGCAACCTCTTTGTGAAAACACCTTGCGTTTAACTATTGGAACTGAAGAAGAAAATAAAAAATTAATCGAAGCATTAAAAGCTTAAAAAATGAAAAAAGTACTTTTTATAGATCGTGATGGTACGATTGTATTGGAACCGGAAGGATATCAATTGGACAGTTTGGAAAAACTGGAATTTTACCCAAAAGCATTTCAATATTTGGCAAAAATTGCCAAAGAAATGGATTACGAATTGGTTATGGTAACCAACCAAGACGGATTGGGAACTAACAGTTTTCCAGAAGATACTTTTTGGCCGACGCAAAACTTTATTTTGAGAGCTTTTGAAAACGAAGGCGTTCTTTTTGATGATATTTTTGTAGACCGTTCTTTCCCTGAAGATAACGCACCAACACGCAAGCCTCGAACAGGAATGTTGACTAAATACATTGACAATCCAAATTACGATTTGGCAAATTCTTTTGTTCTAGGTGATCGTATTACCGATGTGGAATTGGCTAAAAACTTAGGTGCAAAAGCCATTTTCATGAAATCAGAAGATGATTTAGGAGTGGCAGAAATCTCAAGTAAAAAGGAAGAATTAGACGAAGTGATTGTGTTGCAATCAACCGATTGGAAAGCGATTTATGAGTTTTTAAAACTAGAGGCGCGTTCAGCATCGATTACTAGAAAAACCAATGAAACCGATATTTATATCAACCTCAACTTGGACGGAACTGGGAAAAGCAAAATCGAAACTGGAATTGCCTTTTTTGACCACATGTTGGATCAAATTGCACGCCACGGTCAAATGGACTTGGAAATTTTGGTAAAAGGTGATCTTGAAGTTGATGAACACCATACGATTGAAGATACTGCTATTGCACTTGGAGAAGTTTTTGCAAAAGCGTTAGGAAATAAATTAGGCATTGAGCGTTATGGCTTCTGTTTGCCGATGGACGATTGTTTGTCGCAAGTAGCAATTGATTTTGGAGGCAGAAACTGGTTGGTTTGGGAAACCGAATTTAAACGCGAAATGGTGGGTAAAATGCCAACGGAAATGTTCTATCACTTCTTCAAATCATTCTCTGACGGAGCCAAAGCCAACATCAATATCAAAGCTGAAGGAACTAACGAGCATCACAAAATCGAAGCTATTTTCAAGGCTTTCGCCAAAGCTATAAAAGTAGCAGTAAAGCGTGATACCGAAAAGATGATTTTACCAAGTACAAAAGGAATGCTTTAAAGTTGATAGTTGTTGGTTGATAGTTGTTAGCTGTCAACCAACAACCGACAACCAACAACTAAAAAAATGAAAATAGTAATCATAAATTACGGAGCAGGAAACATTCAAAGCATTATGTTTGCCATCGAAAGATTAGGCTACAAAGCAGTTTTGAGCAACAATCCTGACGAAATAAAATCGGCCGACAAAGTGATTTTCCCTGGAGTGGGAGAGGCGAGTTATGCAATGAAAATGCTAAAACAAAGTGGTCTTGATACTTTGATTCCGACACTACGACAACCCGTTTTGGGAATTTGCTTGGGAATGCAGTTGATGTGTAATAAATCAGAAGAGGGGAATACAGATGGTTTGGGAATCTTTGATGTAGATGTCATCAAATTTTCACCAAAAGTAAAAGTACCCCAAATGGGTTGGAATACAATCTCCAATTTAAAGTCAGATTTATTCAAAGGGATTAACGAGAAAGAATATATGTATCTGGTTCATAGTTTTTATGCTCCAATTTGCAAAGAAACTATCGCAACTACTGATTATGACGTTGAGTATTCTTCGGCTTTGGAAAATGATAATTTCTACGGAACGCAATTTCACCCTGAAAAAAGTGGTGATGTTGGCGAGCAAATCCTTGGAAACTTTTTGAAATTATAATTTCAATCGCAATATCAATTTTAATTTTAATAACAATATTTAAAAATCAGCGGAATGAGATTGCTTCGTTCCTCGCAATGACAAAAAAATGAGAATAATACCTGCAATAGACATCATCGAAGGAAAATGTGTTCGCTTATCCAAAGGCGATTACAACACCAAAATCATATACAACGAAAACCCGCTGGAAGTGGCTAAATCATTCGAAGCGCACGGAATCGAATATTTACATTTGGTTGATTTGGATGGTGCAAAATCAAGCAAGATTGTCAATTATAAAATATTAGAACAAATCGCAACGCAAACCAAATTAAAAATTGATTTTGGAGGTGGTTTAAAAGCCGATTCTGATTTAAAAATCGCTTTTGAAAGCGGAGCAAACCAAATCACAGGCGGAAGTATTGCAGTGAAAAACAGACCAATCTTCGAAAAATGGATTGCAGAATACGGTTCGGATAAAATCATTTTGGGAGCTGATGCAAATAACGAAAAAGTAGCTGTTTCAGGATGGTTGGAAGATTCAAATGAAGATTTAGTTCCGTTTATTCAAGGCTATCAGAAAAAAGGAATTCAGTACGTTATCTGTACAGATATTGCCAAAGACGGAATGCTGGAAGGTCCTAGTTTTGATTTGTATGCCAAAATTTTGGAGCAGGCAAAAGGATTGAAATTAATAGCCTCGGGGGGAATTTCAACATTTGACGAACTTCCTAAGTTAGCCGAATTGGGCTGTGAAGGAACCATTATCGGGAAAGCGATTTACGAAGGAAGAATTTCGTTGAAACAATTGGAAAACTTCATAATTAGATAATATGATAATTTGAAAATTAGATAATTATGAAACGAAAAAAACAATTATCTAATTGACCAATTATCTAATTAACACATTAGAAAAAATGTTAACAAAAAGAATAATACCCTGTCTGGACATTAAAAACGGAAGAACCGTAAAAGGCGTTAATTTCGTAGATTTGCGGGATGCGGGAGATCCTGTGGAATTGGCGAAGATTTATTCGGATGAAGGTGCGGATGAATTGGTTTTTTTGGATATTTCGGCTACCGAAGAGCGAAGAAGAACTTTAGTGGATTTAGTCCGAAAAGTGGCTTCTACTATTAATATTCCCTTTACAGTTGGTGGCGGAATTTCAGCTGTGGAAGATGTAGAAGTTTTGCTTCAAAACGGAGCTGACAAGGTTTCCATCAATTCATCGGCGGTAAAAAATCCGCAGTTGATTAATGATTTGGCGCAAAAATTTGGAAGCCAATGCGTAGTTGTTGCTATTGATGCTAAGCAAATTGACGGCGAATGGATTGTACATTTAGTTGGCGGAAAAGTACCGACAGAAATTAAATTGTTTGAGTGGGCAAAAGAAGTCGAAGCGAGAGGAGCAGGAGAAATCCTTTTCACCTCAATGAATCACGACGGAACCAAAAATGGCTTTGCCAATGAAGCTTTGGCTAAATTATCTGAATTAGTAAATATTCCTATCATTGCTTCTGGCGGAGCTGGAAACATACAGCATTTCACCGATACTTTTATCGATGGAAAAGCTGATGCTGCTTTGGCTGCAAGTGTTTTTCATTTTAAAGAAATCGAAATAAGAGCATTGAAAAAAGAATTAAAAAGCAACAATATAGAAGTCAGAATCTAAAATCTGAACTCAAAAATCTAAAATAAAAATGGACATAGATATCAAAAGCGCACACGGATTAATTCCAGCAATAATTCAGGATTCAGAAACAAAAAATGTTTTGATGCTGGGATATATGAATGAAGAATCACTTCAAAAAACAATAGAAATACAAAAAGTAACTTTCTTCAGCCGCTCCAAACAGAGACTTTGGACAAAAGGTGAGGAAAGCGGTAACTTTTTAGAACTTGTAAGTATTAAAAATGATTGTGACGGCGATACACTTTTGATTCAGGCAAAACCAGTGGGGCCAACATGCCACACAGGAGCAGATACTTGCTGGCAAGAGCCTAATGAACAAGTATACGGTTTTATTTCATCTTTGGAAAAAACTATTAAAACCAGAAGAGAAAACGCCGATTCTGAAAAAAGCTATGTTGCTTCTTTATTCGAAAAAGGAATCAACAAAATTGCCCAAAAAGTAGGAGAGGAAGCAGTGGAAGTAGTGATTGAAGCCAAAGACGACAACGACGATTTATTCTTGAGTGAAAGCGCCGATTTATTGTTTCATTATTTGATTTTACTTCAGGCAAAAGGTTATCAATTGAATGATGTGGTAAATGTTTTGAAAGGACGTCAGAAATAAAATTATCCCATGGGAGCCACAAAAGTATGTAATTCTTACCGTAAAAATCTTTTTTATTTTTTCTTTAAAAATAAAAAAATTATAATCAAAATGGGGGATCATGTTTACTAAAAATGCCTAATCTTTCAGCTCCAAAAATTAGCTATCGAAACTTGATTTCAATATAAAAATAATTAAACCCAATGGCAATTAATTTTGTTATTGGGTTTCTTTTTCTTTATAAAAACTCAAAAAAAGTATGTAGTTTTGGTGAAAAATTACCAAATCCATGAAAAAACACTTTAAGCTTTTATTGATTTCATTTTTGATCTCCAATGGAATTCTGGCACAAGGACTTCTTGGCAAGTCTGAAACTCATTTTACCCGACAAGATTCTCTTAGAGGCAGTATCACCAAAGAAAGATTATGGTGGGATCTGAAACATTATGACCTTGCAATAAAAGTAAATCCCGCAGACAGCACAATTACAGGATCCAACATCATTCAATATAAAGTTTTACAGCCTTACAATGTAATGCAAATCGACTTGCAAAGTCCGATGGAAATTACCAAAGTTACTCAGGATGGTGTTGCATTAAAATATAAAAGGGAAGGTAATGTCTTTTTCATAACATTGGCTTCAGCACAAAATACAGGTACAATAAAAGAAGTAAAAATATTTTATCACGGTAAACCAAAAGTTGCCGTAAGACCGCCATGGGATGGGGGACTGACCTGGAAAAAAGACAAGAACGGAAACGACTTTATTGCTTCTTCATGTCAGGGATTGGGAGCCAGTGTTTGGTGGCCCAACAAAGACCATATGTATGATGAGGTAGAAGGAATGAAAATCAGCGTGAACGTTCCGGGAAAATTAACTGATGTTTCCAATGGGCGTCTTCAAGGCGTAAAAACGCTAAAAGACGGAACGAAAACGTATACTTGGGTCGTAAAAAATCCAATCAACAACTATGGTGTAAATATCAATATAGGTGATTACGTAACTTTTTCAGAGAAATATAAAGGCGAAAAAGGAGATTTAGATTGTACTTACTATGTTTTGAAAGATAATTTTGCCAAAGCCAAGGAACAGTTCAAAGAAGTGCCAAGAATGCTGAAAGCTTTCGAATATTGGTTCGGCCCTTATCCTTTCTATGAAGACAGTTACAAACTGGTTGAAACTCCTTATTTAGGAATGGAACACCAAAGTTGTGTTACCTACGGAAACGGATATCAAAACGGTTACCTCGGACGCGATTTAAGCGGAACAGGCTGGGGATTAAAATTTGATTTTATTATTGTCCACGAATCTGGCCACGAATGGTTTGCTAATAACATAACCTACAAAGACATCGCAGATATGTGGATTCACGAGAGCTTTACCAATTATTCCGAAAGTCTTTTTGTGGAGTATTATTATGGAAAAGAAGCAGGTCTTGAATATGTTCGCGGTACCCGAAAAAACATTCAAAATGACATCCCAATCATTGGCCACTATGATGTGAACAATGAGGGTTCCGGCGACATGTACTATAAAGGTGGCAATATGCTCAATACGCTTCGCCAAATCGTAAATGATGATGCCAAATGGAGAAGTATTCTGAGAGGCTTAAACAGTACTTTTTACCATCAAACGGTAACGACCAAGCAAATTGAAGATTATTTGAGTGCTAAGGTTGGAATAAATTTAAGTAAAGTTTTTGATCAATATTTAAGAGATACCCGTATTCCAACATTAGAATATTCATTTAACGAAAGCACTTTAAAATACCGTTGGACGAATACTGTTTCTGGTTTTGATATGCCTGTAAAAGTATTGATTAACGAAGCTGAAATCACATTAAATCCAAAAGAAGACTGGACCGAATTAGACACTCCATCTAAAATTGAAAAAATGGAAGTTGATAAAAACTTTTATGTTTTGAGCAAAGAAACAGCAAAACCATAACAGAATTAATTTAGCTTGGAACAATAAAAAATCCTCCATTAAACAATTAGCATTGAAAGAACGACTTGAAACCGGCAACCATAAAAAATTTTATGGACTGGATCATTTGAGAGCATTAGCCATTATTTTTGTTTTTCTATTTCATTATTTTATTATTAGTGAAGGGCAACCGGAATGGCTTCCTGGTTTTGCTAAATTTGGATGGACTGGAGTTGATTTATTTTTTGTTCTAAGCGGATTTTTAATTTCATCTCAGCTTTTCGAACAAATCAAAGAGGGAAAAATTATTTCATTCAAACAATTTTTCCTGAAACGTTTTTTTAGAATTCTTCCTGCATTTTGGATAACTGTCGGACTTTATTATTCCTTCCCTGTTTTTAGAGAAAAAGAAGCTTTGCCTCTGGTTTGGAAGTTTTTAACTTTTACTCAAAATTTGGGATTAGATTTGAAAGATTTTGGCACATTTTCACATGCATGGTCTCTATGTGTAGAAGAACATTTTTATTTTTTCTTGCCCCTAATTTTGATTTCATTACAGCTGTCAAAACTATTCAAAAAATCCTATTGGCTAATTATTGTTTTATTTCTATTTGGTTTTGCAATTCGAACATACAGTTTTAATGAATTATATCTTCCAAAAATTGATGACGAAAATAATTGGATGTATTGGTACAAATATATCTATTACCCAACTTATAATCGTCTGGATGGGCTTTTAGTTGGAGTTAGCATAGCAGGAATCTATCAGTTTTTACCTAATTTTTGGAATAAAATATCCCGTTTTGGAAATCAATTTTTATTTTTCAGCATATTCGTTTTATTAGGTGCCTATTTTTTGTGTGAAGATCCTCATTCTTATTATTCATCTGTTTTTGGATTTCCAATAATTGCAATAGGATATGGTTTTATGACAATCGGAGCAATCAGTCCAAGCAATTTTTTATTCAAATGGAATTCAAAAATTACAACATTTATTGCGACACTTTCATATGCAATTTATCTAACACACAAAGGAATTATACATATGACGCATCAGCTTTTAGCAAATTTTAAAATAGAAAATAATTTGATGCTTCTTATTTGCATTGTAACATGTATCCTTGGTGCATATTTACTGAACTTGTTTATTGAAAAACCGTTTATGAAATTGAGAAACAAAATAATATTGAAGAAATAAATTAAAACATTCTTATCAGCAGCGAATAACGATGTTAACTAAGACTAAAAAGGCTTTCTTAGACTCATTTGAGTTAAGAAAGCCTTTTATATTGACTGCAAATAATTTTAAATTAATTCTTTGGATACATATTGCCGACTTGTTTTAATAGAATCAATTGGATTTGGAGAATAATTAGTTTCCTGTTCTACAAAAAAGTGCTGCATTCCAGACAATTTAGCTTCAGCAAAAATCGCTTTAAAGTTGATACTTCCTTCACCAATTTCCGTATTCCATTCCACTTTGGATTTATCCATATCTTTAACATGCCACATTGTAAATCGGCCAGGATTAGCTTTGAACAACTGCAAGGGGTCATTTCCCGAGCGAACTGCCCAATATAAATCCAATTCAAAATCAACTAGTTTTTTATCCGTTTCCTGCAATAAAATATCATAACCTGTTTGATTACCGTACTTGGTAAACTCAAAATCATGATTGTGGTAAGCCAACTTCAATCCTGACTGTTTACATAAAGCCGCAGCTTCGTTTACTTTTTGGGCGATTTGTTTGTAATCATCTAACTTGCTTCTTAAACTTTCTTCCAGCCAAGGAACAACAACATACTCACTTCCTAATTCATTGGCACATTCTATAGATGCTTTCAGGAAATCGGTATTATTGTCTTTTATTAGTGCTTTAAAATCATAATGACCACTTGGGGCTTTTAGCCCGTTATCAGTAAGTATCTTTTTGAAATCTTTTGGTGAAGTGCCAAAAAATCCTATTTCATTGGAATATCCATACGTTTCTACTTCTTTATACCCAGACTTAGCCACATGTTCCAAAACTCCTTTTACGTCTTTAGAAAATGCTTCTCTTAAAGTATATAATTGAAGACCAATGTTTTTTGGTTTAATTGAAAAGGCCAGGGAAGGAGCAATGGCCAATGCACCTAAAGCCAAACCGCTGTTAATTATAAAATCTCTTCTCTTTATCATTTTTTTATTTTTAATAATTAAATATCACAAATTGCAATTGCCTTTTTCAACGAAGCAATTTTATCTTTTTGTTTAGGAATAAACTCTTGTCCCACAAAACCTGTAAAACCAGTATCCGCAATAGCTTTCATTATAGCGCTGTAATTGAGCTCTTGGGTTTCGTCAATTTCATTTCGTCCAGGAACCCCGCCGGTATGATAATGAACAATGTAATTATGGTTTTCTGTAATCGTCCTGATAACATCTCCCTCATCAATTTGCATATGGTAAATATCATACAGTAACTTGAAATTTTCAGAATTGATACGTTTCACCAATTCTACTCCCCAATTCGTTTTATCACATTGATAATCTTTATGGTTAATCTTGCTGTTCAGTAACTCCATAACCAGAATCACATTATGTTTTTCAGCCAATGGAATTAGTTTCTGCAAACCAAGCACACAATTACTCCAGCCTTCCTCATCTGTTTTTCCTCTTCGGTTACCGCTAAAGCAAATCAGGTTTTTGTAACCGGCAGCTGTAACCAAAGGAATCATTTCAGTATAATTTGTAATCAATTGCTCATGAAATTTTGGATCATTGAAACCGTCTACTAAATTTAATTCTGCGCCATTGCACATGGTAGAGACAAGATTGTACTTTTTCAGTATTGGCCAATCTTTTGGGCCAACCAAATCAATACCAGTAATCCCAATCTTTTTTGCTTCCAGACAAAGCGTTTCAATATCAAAATCATTGAAACACCAACGAGCTACCGAATGATTAATTCGTCCCTTCAACATATTAAATCCAAATTTTGATTCTTCTTTTTTAGTAACTGCCAATGCCGATAAGCCAGTTGGAATTCCTAAACTCACTGTCCCGGCAAGAATTCTTTTAATCGCGGTTCTTCTATCAAAAGCTGCACTCATTATTATTGTTTTTAAAATACCTAAACTGCATTTTCCAATTTGTTGTTATCCTGAAATAAAAGAACAAAAATCAAGAATACAGCAAAAGCAATTCCGGCAGGAATTATCCAAACCATTTGCCAATTGATTGCTCCTTCAACAGTTTTATAATTATCCGTAATCCAGCCAGCGACAGCAAAACCGATTAACATACCCACACCATAGGTTGCCAATGTTATAAGTCCCTGAGCGGCACTTTTGTATTTATCTCCAGCTTTTGAGTTGGTATAAATCTGCCCGGAAACAAAGAAAAAATCATAGCAAATTCCATGTAAAGCGATACCGGTAATAAGCATAAAGCTCAAATCACCGCCATTGCCATAGGCAAATAAAACATAACGGATTGCCCAAGCAATCATCCCAACCAAAATTGTTTTCTTGAACCCGAAACGGGCAAAAAACACAGGAATTAATAGTAAAAACATTGCTTCGGATATTTGACCTATAGCCATTTTTCCTGTTGGGTTTTCAACTCCGGCAGCGGTGAGGAAAGGATGTGCATTCTGATAATAAAAAGCCAATGGAATGCATATCAGAATTGAGGATATAAAAAATATAAAGAAATTTTTATCTTTCAAAAGTTTAAGAGCATCAATACCAACAATATCAGCAATTTTAATTTTTCCCTCGCTTACTTTAGGTGGTGTTTTTGGCAAACTAAAACTTAACAATCCTAAAACAAAAGCTGCAATTCCCGCCAAAAGAAAAGTGTTTTTTAATAATCCATTAGAAACAGCTTCAGCTGAATCCCAATGAAACAGAAAACTGATTGACAAACCTGCCAAAATCCAACCTATAGTTCCCCAAACTCTGATATTTGCAAATTCTTTCTCAGCATCTTTCATTTGGTTGAATGCCACTGAATTTACCAAGGCCAGCGTGGGCATATACAAAATCATATAACTCAGTACATAGGCATAAAACAGATCTATATCTGCAGATTGATACATTTGATACATTAAAAATGCACCGGCAAGATGTAAAATACCCAAAATTTTCTCAGCATTAAAATAACGGTCTGCTATCAATCCAATAATAAAAGGAGCAATGATTGCACCCCAGGACTGGGTTGAAAAAACAGCTGCTGTTTCTGAACCGGAAGCTTTTAAATTGTTTCCTAAAAAAGTACCAAGAGTGACAAACCATGCCCCCCAGATAAAAAATTCCAGAAACATCATTACAGATAATTTAATGCGGATTGTTGTATTCATGCAGAGAGGTTTATTTTTGGTTAGATTTACTTTAAAACTATTATTTACAACCAGTTGTAGTTTCCATTGTATTCCATTCTTTAATCATTATGTTGCGATACCACACGTTATTCCCGTGATCCTGCAAAGCAATTTTACCTTTTTTGAATGTTCCAAAAGCCGGCCATGCTGCAAATTTGCTTCCAGCAACCAAAGCTTTGAAATTATCATCCCAAAGTACGGTTTCAACAACTACAACTCCGTTTAGAACATAAGTCAGTTTTCCGTTTTTACAAACAATTTCGGCTGTATTCCATTCTCCAACCGGTTTAACCGGTTCCGATTTACTTTGTATTAAATCATATAAATCTCCTGCACGGTGTTTGGTGATTTTTCCGTCAGGATGACCATCGTTATCCAAAACCTGCATTTCCAAACCAGTTTCATAGGTATTTTTATATTTCTGAGCATTTTCATTTACATAAAAAATAATCCCGCTATTTGCATTTGGAGCCACTTTCCAGTCTACTTTTAAATGAAAATTTTCATATTCGGCATCAGTTACCAAATCTCCTCCTTGACCATTTTTAGCCAACTCGGGATCAAAATGCAAGACGCCATCTTCGACTTTCCATCCGGCACTGACCGAAGTTTTGCCATAAGTATGCCAGCCGGTTGTTGTTTTACCGTCAAAAATAGGCTTGAAACCTTTTTGGGCCTGCATGGTTTGAAATAAAGTAAATGCTAATACTGTAGTTATAATTTTTTTCATTTGTCTAATATTTAATTTTATTGTTTTAAAAACTTAGGTTTTTCCAACCTTCTCTATAATTGCGTTTTACAAACTGATTGACATCATCTATATTAGTTACTTTCTTGGCATCATTATCCCAAAGCAATTTTACTGAACGGCCAGGATAAACATCTTCACCTAAATACTCTTTGTGTAAATCATATCCTCTTACAGCTAGATTGGCCATCAATAAGGCCTCAGTTAAAGGTCCTGCGATTTCAAAAGGCGAACTCAATTCTTTCTTGCCATATCCTGCAATGCATCCTTCTATCCATTGTTTTTGATGACCGCCGGCGCCACCATTTACCCTCGGATACTTTTCAGTAATTTTTAAATTTTCATTACGGCTTAAAGGCAGTAAACGTGGGTTTTCACTATAAGTATCACAAATCATTTTTCCTTTGGTTCCTATAAATAAAGTACCATTACCACCGTCCCCGAATATTTCATTAGCCCCCAATTCCTCAGGACGTTCCGGTTGAATACCTCCATCCATCCAATGCATTTTAACATCACCTTTCGTTTTATCAGTTTTTGGAAAAGTCAGCACCACATGACTCGAAGGAGGACAACTTTCAGGAAAATAACCTCTTTTGAATTCATCAACATATACAGAGCCTACGCTGCACTGAACATCCTTGGCATATTTTAAATTTAAAACTGAGAATGGTGCTTCCATCAAATGACAACCCATGTCACCCAGTGCACCAGTTCCATAATCCCACCAGCCACGCCAGTTGAAAGGCACTAATTTGTCAACATAATTTTTATTCGGAGCAGTGCCTAACCATAAATCCCAATCCAGTTCTTTAGGAATTTCAGTTTTTGCTGCTGACCAGGGAATTCCCTGTGGCCAAACAGGCCTGTCAGTCCATGCATAAACCGTATGAACATCTCCAATCAAATCTGCATCGTACCATTCTTTCAGTATTCGGGTGCCATCATTCGAAGATCCTTGATTACCCATTTGTGTTACCACTTTATATCGGGCAGCCGCTTGAGTCATCATATGCGCTTCATAAATATCATGTGCCATTGGTTTTTGCACATACACATGTTTACCTAACTGCATGGCAGAAAAAGCCTGAATGGCATGATTATGATCGGGAGTAGAAACAGAAACAGCATCAAAATTTTTATGCTCTTTATCAAACATTTCACGCCAATCCTTGTAAAATTTAGCTTTCGGAAACGCTTTTACACTGTCAGCAGCTCTTCTGGTATCAACATCACACAAATAAGCAATATCTGCAAGACCGCTTTTTTCAAAAGATGCAATATCAGATCTTCCTTTTCCGCCCACTCCAATACTGGCGATTAATAATCGATCACTAGGTGCCAAGAATCCTCTCCCCATGACATGTCTGGGAATAATCATTAAACCGGCTGTTGCAAGGGCTCCTTTTTTTAGAAAATCTCTGCGGACAATCGATTCCGGTTCTTTTTTTTGATTGAAGTCTTTATCCATAAACGGGTTTCAATTTATTTATTCAGTGACAAAATGTATTTAGCTATTTTTTTAGCATCATCTTTTTTTAATGAAGTATGCGCAGCCATAGGTATTGCCCCCCAGACACCAGAACCTCCTTTGATAATTTTATCCGATAAATAATTGATGTTTTTATCATTCATTTGGTATTTTTTGGAAATATCCAAAAAGGACGGACCAATTACTTTTTTATCAATTTTATGACAGGTAGCGCAATCAAGTTTGGCCATGATTTTTTCCCCTTCAGAAGGCTGGACATCATCTTTACCGTGGATGTATTTCACAGGAATTGATTCATATTTTGAAAAGGAACTTAAGCTTCCTAAAATTATTATTGCCATTAAAATTTTAACTTTCATATTCTAATTAATTAAACAATTTATATTCCTAAATTTTTCCTGTTAAGTTGTGTATTGGTTTCGACTGCAGCAAAATCATCAAAAGCTTTATCAGTCACCTTGATTATGTGTTTTTTTATAAATTCAGCTCCTTCTCGGGCACCGTCTTCTTGATTTTTCAAACAGCATTCCCATTCCATCACTGCCCAGCCTTTGTAATCATATTGTGCCAATTTGCTGAAAATGGTTTTGAAATCAATTTGACCGTCACCAGGGGAACGATAGCGTCCTGCACGGTTCAACCAGCTTTGATAACCGCCAAAAGTTCCTTGTTTTCCAGTTGGATTAAACTCCGCGTCCTTAACGTGAAAAGCTTTTATACGTTCGTGATAAAAATCGATGTATTGAATATAATCCAATTGCTGCAGTACAAAATGTGAAGGATCGTACAAAATGCAGGCACGTTGATGATTGTTTACCGCTTTGAGAAACATTTCATAAGTTTCACCATCAAATAAATCCTCGCCTGGATGGATTTCGTAACAAACATCCACGCCATTTTTGTCAAATTCATTGAGAATTGGCGTCCAACGGCTGGCTAACTCTTTGAACCCATCTTCGATTAAGCCAGGCGGACGCTGAGGCCAAGGATGGAAAAACTGCCACAATAACGAACCGCTAAAAGTGGCATGCGCATTAAGTCCTAAATTTTGAGAAGCTTTTGCTGCATAATGTAATTGTTGCACAGCCCATTCTTGCCTTGCTTTTGGATTGCCACGTAAAGCCTGTGGAGCGAATCCATCAAAAAAATCGTCGTAAGCAGGATGAACGGCAACCAGCTGACCTTGCAAATGCGTTGAAAGTTCAGATATTTTCAATCCGTAGGAAGCAACAGTTCCAGTAAGTTCATCAGCGTACGTTTTACTTTGTGCTGCTTTTTTTAAATCAATAAAACGGGAATCAAGAGTTGGAATTTGTATCCCTTTAAAATCCAGATTGGCAGCCCATTGGCAAATTCCTTCCAAAGAATTGAAAGGAACTTCATCAGAAATAAATTGCGCTAAAAAAACCGCAGGTCCTTGCATTGTGGTCATTTGTTGAGTTTATTAAGGAGGTGCTGAGTTACTAAGTTTCTGAGTCTCTAAGTTTAGAAAAATAGTTTTCAGTTTTCTTCCTACATTATTATTGTATTAATTTTTCAAATAAATTATTTTGTTCTTTTAAACTTCCTAACTATACTTAGTGGCTTAGTGCCTTACCAACTTAGGATCTTCAAATACTAAATTCAGTCCATTTTTGAGATGATTTTCCGGAAGCAATGACGTTTTCTATAAAAGCCATTCCACGGACACCGTCTGTTACAGTTGGAAAATCAAGCATATTTGCTGTTGGTTCTTTACCTTCTAATTTTGATTGCAAAGTCAAAGCAAAGTTTTTGTATAAATTCCCGAAAGCTTCCAGATATCCTTCCGGATGTCCGCTTGGAATGCGGGTATTGAAAGCCGCAATCGGTGATAAATATCCATTGCCGGTACGATACAACTGAGTAGGGGAGTCAAGCCACTTTACCACCAAAGTATTTGGCTCCATCTGATGCCATTCCAAGCCTCCTTTTTCTCCATACACCTTAATTTTCAAGCTGTTTTCTTCACCTGCAGCAATTTGGCTGGCCACCAAAACTCCATTGGCTCCATTATCAAATTTAAGCAATACATTTCCGTCATCATCCAGTCTTCTATTCGCGACGACAGTGTTGATATCCGCACAAAGCTGTGTGATTTTTAATCCTGAAATATATTCTGCCAAATGAGCTGCATGAGTTCCAATGTCACCCATGCATCCACTGATTCCGCTTTTGGACGGATCAGTTCTCCAAGCAGCCTGCTTGTTTCCTTCATTTTCAAATGAAGTACTTAGCCACCCTTGAGGATATTCCACCATTATTTTTCTAATAACTCCAAAATCATTATCAGCAACCATTTTTCGGGCTTGCTTCATCATCGGATAACCTGCGTAAGTATGTGTCAGGCACAAATAGCGTCCTGTATCTTTAACTTTTTGTTCCAATAATTTAGCTTCTTCCAAACTCAAGGTCATTGGTTTATCCAAAACAACATGGAAACCATTTTCCAATGCCAACATAGCAGGAGCAAAGTGCGTATGATTAGGTGTCACAATCGTAACAAAGTCCATTCTGTCTTCAGGAGACAACTTCGCCTCGGTTTCAATCATCTGAATATAAGATTCATAACATTTATTTTCCTGCAAACCAAACTCTTTACCGGATTCAAGGGATAAATCTGGATTGGAACTGAAAGCACCGCAATGCAGTTCAATCAATCCATCCATATTGGCAGCAATGCGATGAACTGCTCCGATAAAAGCATTTTTGCCACCACCAATCATTCCCATTTTTAATTTTCTCATAATTGAAAATTCTAAAACTAAATATTTTTCTTCTTTAATTCCTTTACAGCATAATCACAGGCTCTGGCAGTCAAGGCCATATATGTCAATGAAGGATTCTGACAGGCACTTGAAGGCATACAGGAACCATCTGTAACAAATACATTGCTTACCTCATGCATTTGATTCCACTTGTTTAAAACAGATTCCTTTGGATCATTTCCCATACGTGCCGTACCCATTTCATGAATTGTCATTCCTGGATAACAACCGTTATCATAAGGTTTTACATTTTTAATACCTGCAGCCTCCAGCATTTCGGCTGCATCATACATCATATCCTCACGCATTTTGGCTTCATTTTCTTTGTATTCGCAGTCAATTGCCAATACCGGCTGTCCCCATTTGTCTTTTCTGGAATGATCTATGTAAACTTTATTTTCATAATACGGAAGCATTTCTCCAAAACCTCCTAATCCCATTGTCCAGGAATCTGCCGGTCTTGATAATGTTTCTTTGAAATCTCCTCCAAAATCCAATTCAGCTACTTCTTTATGCCAATTGCCTCTGCTTGCACTTCCCTGATATCCAAAACCACGTAAAAAATCACGTTTATCATTGTTCATATTCTGATATCTTGGAATATAAATACCATTGGCTCTTCTTCCATAAGTATATTTATCTTCAAATCCTTCCGCACTTCCTTCGGCGCCGCATCTAAAGTGATGATCCATTAGGTTATGTCCCAATTGTCCGCTGCTGTTGCCTAAACCGTTTGGATGAGCTTCAGAAGTTGAATTCAATAAAACAAAAGTAGAACCTAAGGTTGACCCGTTTACAAAAACAATTTTTGCATAAAACTCAATACTTTCATTAGTCTGGGCATCTATAACCATTACACCTTTTGCTTTTTTGGTGTCCTTGTCATAAATAATATGATTAACAATAGAGTAGGGTCTGACTATAAGTCTTTTGGTAGCCATAGCAGCCGGCAAAGTAGAAGACTGTGTACTGAAATAAGCACCAAACGGACAGCCTCTGCTGCATAAATTTCTATATTGACAATTACCGCGTCCTAAATGTGGTACTGTTAGGTTTGCAGAACGACCTATTGTCAAAATTCTGGATTTATTATAATGCTTTTCAATACGTTCTTTTACTGATTTTTCAACGCAATTCATTTCCATTGGCGGTAAAAACTGACCGTCCGGCAATAAAGGCCAATTTTCAGCCTGACCGCTGATTCCGGCGAATTTTTCTACATAATCATACCAAGGGGCAATATCTTTATATCGTATTGGCCAGTCATTACCGTGACCGTCTCTGGCATTATCTTCAAAATTATGATCGCTGAAACGATAACTCTGACGCCCCCACATTAAAGACTTTCCACCAACATGAAAACCTCTGTACCAGTCAAAACGTTTGTCTTCAGTATAAGGGCATTCCAAATCGTTTACCCACCATTTTTCATTAGCCTGACTATATGGATAATCTCTGGTCTGTACTGGATGCGTGCGCTTTTGTTCTTCAGTCATTTTTCCGCCATATGGTATTTCCCACGGTGCTTTCATTGCCGAATCATAATCTTTAATGTGTTCGATATTCATACCTCGTTCCAGCATCAGGACTTTTAATCCTTTTTCTGTCAGTTCTTTGGCTGCCCATCCACCGCTTATTCCAGAGCCTATGACAATTGCGTCATAAGTATTTTGCTTCTTTAAATCAGTATTTATATTCACGAGGTCTTTTTTAGTAATTAATAAAAATCAGCTGTAAATGTTTTGACATTTAAGTAGCCCAAGCTTTCTGACCGAGTTTATATTCCACATTTCCATCATACTTCCCTGGAACGGGCAAATATTCTCTGGCCATTGTACAGCCAATTTCCGAAGAAAAATAACCCAACAGCGTCAAATCTCTGGCAATCAAAAAGAAAGAAGGTTCTTTATTATTGTCGATAGTCTGTTGTTTTAATTCTCCCATGATTTGATTTTTTTCCTGACTATTGAGGTTTAAGAATTCTTTATTGTATTTGGTTTTACATTTTGCCAGCATATCATCAAAACCATTTTTAAAGACTTCCTGCAATTTTGGAGGATAACACTCTTTCATAATTAATGGTATAAAAGCACCGACTCCAGCAGCTTTTGCTCCCGGAGATTTATCGGTTGTTGGCAGAATAATTTCTGAAAATTCAGCCAAAATTTCTTCATCGGTAGCTGAAAAGGAATAGGTGTTTTTTTCAGGATCATATACTGTAAAACTTTCAAATAAAACACCCATTGTTGTAGCCGAAATCGCTCCTCCCATCAAGTAAGCTATCTTTTTTAATGCCTCTCGTCTTTCCATATTATGAAATATTAAAAATTTCAACTAATTATTATCAATAATGCAATTATCAATTCATTACAATAATATAAAAAAAACAGACATATTTATTTTTTAGATGTTAATTAATTAGAATAAATTAATAATTCTCAATTTAAATGTAGTTTTGACAAGTATTTAAAAAAATAAATAACATCAATTAATGAGAAGCAATAAAAAATGCAAAATTTTAAGAATGTTATTTCTGAAGAATGATAAAAAGCTAAGACTTAAAGTTGATTTTATTATATAAAAATCTTGTTAAATATTTTTTTAATGCAAAAAAACAATTTTCATTGCGTTAAATTAACACACTTTAGACGAATTAATTTTCATGATCAAACAATTGAACCTGACTTTTCAATCTCTCAATCAATAAATTCATCATTCTTTTATTAAGGTTTGAGGAATTCTGAATATAAAGTGCATATTCATCAGTGGTAAACAATGCGATAATCATTCCTTTTAAAGCATTTCGGAACTTAATATCTTTTTGAATCGCATTTTCTATAATGGCCAATTTACTTTCTACAGATTTAGTATAAAAATCTCTTTTATATTTACTAATGTAATTTAAGAAAGAAGCGATAAACAAATCGTTCTGTAATTTTAAAATCGGCCTAATAACCTCATTTTGAAACAACTCTTCCGAAGACGACTGAATATTTGATTCTCCCAATGATTCTCCGCGAAGTTCTTTGATTAATTTATCTCTTTGATCCATCTTTTTTTCTTTAAAAATATAAAAATTACTGTTAGCAATGTCTTATTTTAGCATTATTAAATAAAAAATTATGCGGTTTCATACTAGAAAATGGGTAAAACCTGAAGACTTAAATCCAAATGGTTCGTTATTTGGAGGTAAATTATTGGCTTGGCTGGACGAAGAATTGGCCTTATATTCTATCATACAATTAGAAAACCCAAGAATTGTAACAAAACATATGTCTGAGATCAATTTCAGGAGCTCAGCCAGACAAGGCGATATCATTGAAATTGGTATTGACGTTGTCAGATTTGGAAACACCTCGCTGGAGCTAAAATGCGAAGCCCGAAACATGATGACCAGAGAAACCATAATCACTATAGACAGTACTATAATGGTAAATTTAGGCGAAGACGGAAAACCAAAAGCACACGGGAAAACCGAAATTGAATTTGTAAAAGACAGACTCGCTTAGTTTAAAGATTCTAATCCGTAAAGAGACATTAAAAAAACCGCTAAATCCTTATAACTTTTGCTTATATATTCAGCGGTTTTTAATTATTTAATCCTGCCTTTATGGTTTGGTTTCATATTCCGTAGGCATAACAAAAATTTCCAAATCGAAATAGGGAACCGAAGCAATGATATGATCAAATATATCTGCCATAATGTATTCGTAATTTTCAAAACGCTTGTCTTTGGAAAAGGCATATACTTCCAGCGGAACGCCATACTGGGTAGGCTGAAGCTGACGGCAAAGCATCAGCATATCCTTATTTAATCCCGGATATTGTTGAAGATATTGGATAATATATTTCCTGAACAATCCTAAATTCGTCAGATTACGACCATTTATAGCTAAGGTTTTATCTATTTTATTCCCCTTATTGTAGTTGTCAATTTCTAGTTTTCGGGTATCAATATAGGTACTCAAAAGATTTATTTTTTTCAAGTCATTAAGTTCTTGGTCCTCCAGAAAACGGATACTGCTGGCCTTAATTATAATATGTCTTTTTATTCTTCTTCCATCTGAATTAAGCATTCCTCTCCAGTTTTGAAAAGAGTCGGAACTCAAACTATACGTAGGAATTGTGGTAGTAGTATTGTCAAAATTTCGAACCTTCACCGTAGCCAGATTGATTTCAATCACATCACCGTCGGCACCGTAACGATCCATCGTAATCCAGTCCCCAATACGCACCATGTCGTTTATTGCTACTTGAACACTAGCTACAAAACCCAGAATAGTATCCCTGAAAATCAAAATAATCACCGCCGAAACCGCTCCAAGTATCGTAAGCATTTCTTTTTGGTCAATATCAAATAATTTCGAAATTATGAATGTAATCCCAAACATCCACAGCACAATCATGATAACCTGTATGAAACTGTCGATAGGTTTGTCGCTGTAACGCGGAATCATTTTTAAATAGTCCCTTACAGAATTAAAAATGGTTCGGATAATCCACAAAATCAGCAAAACAATATAAGTGGCAACCATTTTACCAAAAATACTCTCCCAATATTCAAATTTATCCAATATTACTGGAACCGACTTAAACACAAAAAACAATGGAATTAAATAAGCAATGTATTTGGCAGTTTTATTGCTTACCAATAAATCATCAAATTTAGTTTTGGTTCTTTGGGCAACAATTGCCATAAGGGTTACCAATATAAACCGGAAAATCAAATACAACGCATAAGCCAAAACGCATAGCAAAATAGTATTCAAAAACAAACTCAAATAAGTTGACATTGATCTGCTCATTCCCCATTCTCTGAAAATAGGATAGAAGAACTCAAAAATGATTTCTATAAGTTTGTTCATGTTTTTTATATTTTTTTAATAATTAGCCCTGAAACAATAGGACAACTTTTAAAACAAATAAAAGTTACAATTATTATTTTTCGTAAAATTCAACTTAAAGCTGACAGTTAATTACTAAACCGCCGATTTTAAATATTTTTTCTCTACATAAAAAGTTCCAAACGGCACTAATGAAGCTATTAAAATAAAACTGAAAGTTTTAAAACCCCATTTCTGAGCATTCTTCAGCAAAAAAGCCAGTAAAACATAACCAATAAAAAGTGCACCGTGCCCAATTCCAAATGGACGTACTATAGTGTGATAAAGTTCGGGATTATTATTTTTAATAATCACCATATTAACAATTAAAACCAAAAAAGAGATCCCCTCCAGAATGGCAGTAACTTTGAAAATTTTAAGCATTTGTAGTTGTTTTTCAATTATAAAGGCACAAAATTAGGTAATAACAATCATTATTACAGTATTCAATACCAAAGTAAATTACTTTTGTATTCTTAAACTTTGAAAATGAGCAAGCGCGATTTAAAAAAATATTTGAATGAACTCACCAAAGAGCAATTGGAAGAGCAAATTCTTGAATTGTATGAAAAGTTCAGTCCGGTAAAAGTCTATTACAATTTTGTGTTCAACCCAAAAGAGGAAACCTTACTGCAGGAATGCAAACTCAAAATCTCGCAGGAATATTTTCCGATGCAGAGCAAAGGCAAAAGAAAAAAACCTAAAATGAGGCGATCGGTTGCCCAAAAATACATCAAGCATTTTATTCTTTTGGGTGTTGATCCGTTTATAATTGTCGATATGATGCTTTATAACATCGAAATTGCCCAGACTTTCTCTGCAGAAAACCCAATAAAACAGGAATTATTTTACAAAAGCATGTTCAATTCATTTGAACAGGCCTCAAAATTTATTATTTCTAATGGAATTACAGGCGAATTTAAAAACAGATTAATAGCCATTTGCGAAGAAGCATCTACCCAAAAATGGATGAATATCACTGATTTTAAAACAAATATTGAACTTTTGGAGGATTATCAGAACCTTTTATAATTGATTTTAATTAGTTCGCTCAATATTTTTTTAAAAAAAATTGGGTGAATAACTGTTTTTTAGGCGTATTTTTGCAAAAATCGAAAAATACACAATGCACCAAGAGAATTTAGAAGTTGAAATCGAAGCCAGAAAAGAACTATATGCCTACCAGCAAGGAGATATTGACGCCATTTTTGAGCGTATAGACAATGCCCCCGCGCAACATCATTTATTATATCAATTGCCGACAGGCGGAGGAAAAACAGTAATTTTTTCTGAAATTGTCAGACGTTATTTGTCACAGCATGACAAAAAAGTAGTCGTACTTACGCACCGTATCGAGTTGTGTAAGCAAACTTCAAAAATGCTGAAAGGATTCGACGTAAAAAACAAAATCATCAACAGTAAAGTAAAAGAACTTCCGGATCAAAACGATTATTCGTGTTTTGTGGCTATGGTTGAGACTTTGAAAAACCGTATCAATGACGAAAAACTGCATTTGGATAATATTGGTTTGGTAATTATCGATGAGGCGCATTACAATTCCTTTAGAAAATTATTGAAATCTTTCAAAAATGCATTTATCCTTGGAGTAACAGCTACTCCTTTGAGTTCCAATATAAAATTGCCGATGCATCAAAGCTACGATGAGCTGATAGTGGGTGACACCATTAACTCATTAATAGAAAACGGCTTTCTGGCAAAAGCAATTACCTATAGTTACGATGTAGGTTTGACTTCATTAAAAGTAGGTATCAACGGAGATTACACAGTAAAATCTTCGGATGATTTGTACACCAATATGGCGATGCAGGAAAAATTACTGCATGCCTACACCGAAAAATCTTTAGGCAAAAAAACCTTGATTTTCAACAACGGAATCAATACTTCTCTCTATGTTTATGAAACTTTCAGAGAAGCAGGCTACGGCATCCGCCACCTGGACAACACCAGCAGTAACGAGGAACGTAAAGAGATTCTTCATTGGTTCAAACACACTCCGGATGCAATTCTGACTTCTGTCGGAATCCTTACAACCGGTTTTGATGAGCCGACCGTAGAGACTATTATTTTGAACAGAGCAACAAAATCGTTGACACTATACTTCCAAATGATTGGACGCGGATCCCGAAAATTACCCGGAAAAGATGAATTCACAGTGATTGATTTAGGTAATAATGCCGCCCGTTTTGGTTTATGGAGCGATCCGGTAAACTGGCAGCATATCTTTAAATCGCCTGAATTTTACTTGGAGAACCTTCGTGATGACAGCGAAATTGAAATGCATTTCAAATATTCGATGCCGGCTGAATTGCGCGCCAAGTTCAGCAAAACTGCCATTGTCGATTTTGATGTTGATGAAGAGCATAAATTGGCAATAGCTCAAAATTTAAGATCCAAAGTCGTTCTCGAAAAATCAATCGACCAGCATGCAGCAATGTGTGTGGACAATACTGAAGAACTGCAGGAGGCCAAAGCGCTATCAAAAGAATTGGAAGCGGATATTGAATACCGTGTAAAACGTTTTTCAAAATGCCTAAGCCAGTGCAGTAAAAACTACAGAGAATGGCTGATGGACGATTACAGACAAAAACTGACCTTGCTCATCGGAAAAAAATACCGTGAAAAAGTCATGAACGAACTTGATTAATATTTGATTAAAATAATTTTCAGCAGCAATTTCCCGCTATCCGTTGCAATCTTGTGAACCGAACCCCGGTTCACAAGGATTTCCACTACTATCGGGGCTAAAAAAGCATTCTGAAATTCAAGAGCATTTTACAATTAAAAACACAAAAGCATGTCAAAACAGTTCTCTGATTTAGGAATTTCAAATAGAATACTCAAAGCAATTACCGAAATGGGGATTATTGCACCAACCGAAATTCAGCAAAAAACCATTCCGTTGCTTTTATCAAACAACACAGATATTGTGGGACTTGCTAAAACAGGAACCGGAAAAACAGCTGCTTTTGGATTGCCTTTGCTTCAATTAATTGATATTAAATCGGATGCTGTTCAAGCAGTAATACTGGCGCCTACAAGAGAATTGGGACACCAGATTTTTGACAATCTGGAAAATTTTGCCAAATACATTCCTGAAGTTTCAATAGCTTCCGTTTGCGGTGGAATCCCAATCAAACCACAAATCGAGCGTTTAAAATCCCCCGCACATATAGTTGTGGCAACACCGGGACGTTTGATTGATTTACTACAACGCAAAGCTGTTATCTTAAAAGAAACAAAGTTCTTCGTTCTCGACGAAGCCGATGAAATGGTGGCGATCCTTAAAGAAGCTTTGGACGAAATCATTGCAGAATTTCCTAAAAACTATAGAACTTTTTTGTTTTCGGCAACAATGCCCGGAACAATTAAGCAGTTAATTCAGAACTACTTGAACAAAAATGCAATGCAAGTAAGCGCAAGCATGGAAACTGTCGGCAATCAAGAAATTAACCACAACTATATTGTGGTTGAACCGATAGAAAAGCTCGATGTTTTAATGCATTTCCTGAATTCAAAAGATGGGGAACGCGGGATAATCTTTTGCAAAACCAAAGCCGCTGTTAATAAACTGGCCAAAAACTTAGCTATTAACCGATTTTCCTCCGGAGCGCTGCACGGAAGTTTGTCACAGGGAATTCGTGACCGAATCATGGAGCAGTTTCGTGAAGGACATATTAATATTTTGGTAGCCACCGATTTGGCTGCAAGGGGAATAGACGTTAAAGAAATTTCTTACGTAGTAAATTACCATTTGCCGGATGTTTACGAAACCTATGTTCACCGTAGCGGAAGAACAGCCAGAGCAGGAGCCAAAGGACTTGCTTTAACAGTTTTACAACCTGAGGAAGCGGTAGAAATTGCCGATTTTGAAAGAGAGTTGGGAATTAAATTTACCGAATACAAAAAACCTTCGGCAGTAAGCATTGAAGAAAATAATATGCTTTTGTGGGCAAAACAAATCTTCAAAACAAAGCCCAACCATGAGTTGGATTCCGAATTAAAAACAAAAATTAAAACCGTTTTTCATCATTTGACAAAAGACGAACTGATCGAAAAATTGATGGCCAATTACCTGCTTCAAAACAAAACCGAAATTACAGAAAAGCCTGTTAAAAAATTTAAAAACTAATTTTTTGCTGCTGATTTAAGTTGTACTTTTATGAGATAGTACGATATAATCTTTCTCATAAAAGTCTCAATATGCATATAGTAATCATAGGGGGAGGTTTTGCCGGAATTAATCTGGCCAAAGAACTCACCAATCATAAAGAAATTGAAGTAACTCTCGTTGATAAAAACAATTACAATTTCTTTCCGCCGCTCATCTATCAGGTAGCCACTGCTTTTTTGGAACCTTCAAGTATCAGTTATCCTTTCCGAAAATTTTTTGCAGGCAAAAAAAATCTGCAGTTTCGTTTGGGAGAATTACAAAAAGTGATTCCTTCAGAAAATAAAATCATCCTTAATAACGGCGAACTGCATTATGACCGCTTGGTTTTTGCAACAGGCGCCGAAACGAGTTATTTTGGGATGGAAAATGTCAAGAAAAATGCCATTCCGATGAAAACCCTCAATGATGCCATTGAAATGCGCAATGCCTTATTGAAAAATCTGGAGAAAGCCGCAATCTGCAAAGACATTCACGAACGCAGAAAGCATTTAACCATTGTAATTGTTGGAGGTGGGCCCACAGGTGTGGAAGTATCAGGGATGTTTGCAGAGATGCGAAAAAACATTTTACTCAAAGAATATCCCGAATTGCAAACCTCTGCCAGCAATATTTATTTAATCGATGGAGGAGATGCTCTATTGTCGCCAATGAGCGAGGAATCCCAAAAAGATACCTTAGAAGCAGTGACTCAACTTGGAGTTATTGTAAAGCTTAATACTCGGGTGATAGATTATAAAGACGATACCGTTTTTTTGGGTGATGGAAAAACCATTCAAACCAAAAATTTAATATGGGCGGCAGGCGTTTCAGCACGGGAATTTGAAGGAATACCGGCAGAAAGTTACGGTCGTGGTAAACGTATGGCTACAGATGCCTTCAACAAAGTAAACGCCACCGAAAACATCTACGCCATTGGTGATACCTGCATCCAACTCAACGATGTAGATTTCCCAGGCGGTCATCCGCAAGTCGCTCAAGTGGCCATCCAACAAGGAGTGAATCTAGCCGAAAATTTTAAACGAATGATTCAAAACAAGTCATTAAAGCCCTTCAAATACAAAGACAAAGGTTCGATGGCGATTATTGGAAAAAACAAAGCCGTAGTCGATTTACCAAAACCTAAAATGCATTTTAATGGATTTTTGGCTTGGATAATTTGGTTATTCATACACCTAATGTCCTTGATAACATACCGCAACCGAATCAATACTTTTTACCATTGGACAATTGCTTATTTCTCTAAAGACCAATCGTTACGCATGATTATCAGACCAGAGAAGAGAACGAAAGGGGGGGTGTAAGTTGATGAGTGAAATTTAATACAATATTATATGTAAGATATAAAACCTCCTAACCATATTAGTTACCTGATATTTTATGAAGGCACCGCACAAACATAAGGAGTTTAAAAAAGTAATTATGAAAAAATATATTTTCCTTGCTATTTTTCTATGTATTTTAAATATCTCCAAATCGCAAACGCATATTTCAGGAACACTTTTTTTGGATATTGACAACGGAATAATTGACGGAAAAATAAATATGAGTAGATTTCCTCACAACAAAAAATTGTCAATGATTCTACACAAAGCAATGAATATAAAGTTTGTAAAAGAAAATGGAAAAGTCATTTTTAATAACCCAAAAGAATTGGTTGATGGTTCCAATATTCGGTATGAATTCCATAGTTGGGTTAATGACAGCAAAGTTCTTGACTCACTTTCAGAAGTTTATATTGAATATTCTGGAAAATTCCCAACATATGACAATAATGAGGAGGCTGCAGATGATGATATGGGCGTAGTTGCAATAAAAAATGGAATTTTAAGGACCACTACACAATATCCGATTATTCCTTTTTTTATCAAAAGCGAAAATGGCAATTCTCTTTCAAAGCAATCCTATGATTTACAAATAGAAAGTACAAAAGACATTACTGTATATTTAAATGGTTGCGATATTCAAAAGGGAAAAAGTCTTCATTTTATTAACAATACCCCGTTAGATTTCTTAATGTATGCAGGGACTTTCAATACATTGCAAGTTGATAAAGTTAAATTGCTAAACACCACATTAACGAAAGACGATGCCACAGCAATTTCCAAGGAAATAAACAAAATAAGGGAGTTTTATAAACAAAAACTTGGAATTGCATATAACAACGAAGTTGTACTTCCTCAAATTTTTACAATCGGACCAAAAAACCAATATTCAGGTTGGGGTTTTACCGTTTCACCTACAATTGTTTTAGACTATAACAGCATTCAGAGCAAAATCCAAAATGGTAAACTCAACGACAATGGTTTTATAAAGACAATTGCTCACGAAATGGGACATAAATATTTTTGTGGAACTTTAAAAGTTCCAAGCAATTTATGGCATTTTTACAGTGAAAGTATCTCCCAATATTTATCGTTTAAATATATTGAAACACAATCGAAGTCTGATTATCTTACCTTTCTTAGGAACGCAACCTTTAACGATAGATATAAGTCTTTGCCTTTTCCCAATTACTATGAAATCGAAAAAACTGACAGAAATATAACAAATGCCTCTTACGATTATTACTATCTATATCTGTTTGGCTTTGAAAAAGAATTTGGAAAAGAAAAGACGTTTGAATTACTTCAACAAATGCTTAAAAACGCACAAGATTACAGTAAATATAATTCAGACTTTTTCAGATTTAACGCTATGAAGACAGGAATTTCCGAAAAACAATGGAACAACTTTAATGAAAAATATTTAAAAAGTCAGAACTGCATACAAGAATTTGACTTAGATAAAATGTGAAATTAGGATTGAAACATGCAACCTAAAAATGATGAGGATATAACAACTGGAAAAGTAATTGATTGTTCCTATTTCAAAGAAAAATTTTTGTGTCTATTCTTTAGAAAAGATAAACTTGCTAAGAAATAAATAATCAATTTTAATTTCAAAAAAAACATAAATACCTAAAAATAAGATAATTACAATTTATTTCATGAAAATAATCCGTAAATTGCTTAAGAATTTAAACCATTCTTATAAAATTTAAAAATCAGCATCATGAAAAAGTACATTTTAATACTAGCTTTTATGTTTTCGGTAGCTTCATTTTCACAAACTATTGCATCCAAGATTGAGAATGCATCTCCAGCTCAATATGAATTACTAAAAAAAGTTAATGAATATTATCCTGATATCAGCTTAAGCGAAAAAGTTGTCAATTTTTATGTAGACGATAAAATAATTGACACAAAACAAGAATTTGCTAAAAACGCAGATTTTAACAGTTACAAACTGAGTATTAGCCCTGATAACAAAAGACTAGTATTTGATTTTGATTCAGTTAACAGTGGAAAAATTTATGGTGCTGTTATTGTTTTTAAAGGAAAATATGTCAAAACAACTATTAATGAAAAATCTGGTCAGTATGATGTAATGGTGAATGGCAAATCTGTCTATTTACAAAAAATGTAGCTCTTTGTACATATAATAGAATCTTTAATACTGTAAAACAGCAAATTTAATGAACCATTGTAATTTCATCTTCTCCAGATCCCCGCTAGCGCGAGCGTCCCGCTCGTGCCCGTTTTCAATGTCATAAAAGCTATAACTACTGATTATATAACAAAAAAAAAGCTACTATTACAAGTAGCTTTTTTTTTTAAGATAAGATAATTTTAAGGCATTACAATAACAATATGCTTAGAAATCTAATTTTTATTCCCCATCAGGTTTCTCAATTCCAATTCGAGCACTCATCGGCACAGTCCAATCACTTGGTTTGCTAGGGTTTTTAAAAATATAATAAGGAACTGTAGGTTTTATATTTCTAAAAAGATCCAAACCTGTATTTTTAATATTCTGTACTATGCATCTAGCCACTTCATTGGCACCAAAATTATTAAAGTGGGTATTATCAGCCAAAGCACTTGTTTGTCCGGGAAAAGTGTTCTCTGGATAATGAACGAAGGCTTTTTTTGAAAGTTCATTACCCCAGCTTTGGTATAAAGAAGTTGTCATTTTAGTAACATCTATCAAAGGAACCTGCATCTCTTGAGCCACTTTTCGCATTGCATCTGGAAACTCGCCGTGAGTAGGCTTTAAAGTCCCATTAGGATTAAAATAACGTCTTTGTATTGGAGTTATCAATATTGGAGAACCTCCTTTATTTCTGGTTTTTACAATAATATCCTTTAATAAAGCTGTATACACTCCCGAAGCTTCTTTTCCATCTCCTGTTGCTTTTTCGTCATTGTGGCCAAACTCAATAAAAAGATAATCACCTGGTTCCATTAAGTATAAAATTTTCTCTAATCGATAACCGGATTCAAAAGATCTGAGCGTCAAACCTGAACAGGCATAATTGGCAATCACAACATCTGTCGTTAGATAATTTTGAAAAAACTGTGGCCAAGATGCCCATGGCTCCAGATCATGTTCCATAACGGTAGAATCTCCAGCCATATAAATTGTTTTGATTTTTGAAATATCAGTGATTTTAATGCTTTGAACAATTGATGTCCCCAAAAACTCCAAGGTTAATTTCTCATCCCAATTCAGCCCTTTAAGTTCAGCAGGTTTAAGATTAATGGTCCTGTTAATGTCAAATTTTGCAGTTCTGACATTGACCACAAAACGCACTGTTTTAGTTTCTTTTGCAGCAGTTTTAATTTCCCGCAGCATCAATCTTCTGGACTCGGCCTTTACAGTTGTAGTACCGCTGTTACTGCCGCCCAAAACGACCTCCACACTATAATTCCCTTCTGGCAGCTTCATCGAAAAATAGTACGGACTCTTAGCCGATATTGATTTTTCGTCAAATGTTACATTTTTATCAGATTGTAAATCAAATCCATATCCAATAGCTTTAGTATAAGCAATAGCTTTACTTATGACTGTACCGGATTTTTTATCAGTATTTCCACCAAAATTAAATTCTTTAATAGGTGCATTGTCTTGGGCATTGGCACAGAAAAAAGGGGTCATGCATAAAAATAAAAAGATGCTTTTAAAGTGTTCCATAATGTGTATTTCTTAAAATTCTTCGATATAAACTATTTGCTAATGTACAATGATTGCTCTTATTTTTATGAAATTCGATACTCATTTTCTGACTTAGTTGAAAAAAGCCTGCCAGTCAACACACAAGGATCTGACAGGCAGGTAATTTAAAAAAATGATGCGTGATTTGCATACGAGCGAAAGCGAATCAATACTATCCTCGTTCTGAAAAAATATTGATACAATTTTAATGACCCATTACAATTTCATCATCCCCAGCATTCACAATAGTTTCCTTGATATTTCTTTTACCAATATTCAAAACAATAAAAGCAATAATCGTGGTACAGGTCATAATAGCAACCATCGGAACCATAGAATTTTTTACAAAAATTCCCACCGCAAAAGAAGATAAAGCACCAATTCCCAATTGAGTAGCGCCCATTAACGCAGAGGCACTTCCGGTATTTTTAGCAAAAGGAGCAAGGGTTAATCCAGCAGTATTTGGGTTAGAAATTCCCAAACAAGCCAAAAACAGAAACAGCAGTGTCATAGTACCATACAATCCTAAATCATCGTTTATTGCCAAAATCAGAAAGACCACACTAATTGCTATCTGAACAATCAAAGCACCAAAAATCATCTGCTCGCTGGAGAATCGTCTTAATAACAAGGAATTCAATTGGCTGGAACCAATAAAACTCACCGACATAAAAGCAAAAATCCAGCCGTAAACCGTGGCATCTACTTTTAAAATATCCATAAACAAAATTGGAGAAGCAGCAACATAAGTGAATAATCCCGAGAATGCAATAGATCCCGTTAAAGCATAAGTATAAAACTGAGGCACTTTTATGATTGATACAAAATTTGCAATGATTGGTTTGGGTTTCAATGAAATTGTAGGATCGGGTTTATGGCTGTCCGGCAAACCTACTTGTGATGCAATCAATACAAAAGTCCCCAGAAACATTAGAATAAAAAATATCGGATGCCAGCCGTAATAAGTGGTTACATAACTTCCAATTGTTGGTGCAAGCATTGGCGAAAGCCCAAGAACCAGCATTAATTTGGACAAAACAGTGGGTATTTCTTTCACTGGAAATAAATCCCGAACCATCGCAACCGAAGCTACTGTAGCGGCACAACTTCCAACAGCCTGAATAAACCGAAGTCCAATAAATACATGGATATCAGCCACCACGGCACAACCAAAAGAAGCCAGAATATAAACCATCAGTCCAATAAACAAAGGCTTTTTTCGTCCAAAACGATCCAGTAACGGGCCATATAACAACTGCCCGAATGATATTCCGATGAAATAACTGGATAAAGATTCAGAAACTAAGGTAACTGATGTATGAAGATCTTTGGCAATACCCGAAAAACTAGGTAAATACATATCAATAGAAAATGGTCCAAGTGCAGTCATCGAACCCAAAATTAATATCAGCTGAATGTATTTTCCTTTTGTCATAATCCTTTTTATCTTTTGCAAAGATAGCCTTTTGAAATCTCATATTTCTCAATATTCCGAGGAACGAGGACACTTGTGAAAAGAAAACAACAATACAATCTCAACAATATGCTTGTCCAAGAATTGAGCTTTCCATTATTTTTACTAACTTTCTGTCTGTTTTAAAAAAATTAATTATAGCTATAAACGTTAAAAAAATATATAATGGAATCAGAAATTTTCTCAACAACCCCAGGTTGTGAAATTGTGACCACAAGAATTATAAACTTTCCGATAAATCTTGCTTTTAAATCTTGGACAGATCCAAATCATCTAAAAAATTGGTGGGGACCAAAAGGATTTACAAACACTTTCAACGAATTTGATTTGCGTCCGGGTGGCAGATGGAGTTTTATCATGCACGGTCCCGACAAAGGAAATTACCCTAATGAAGTCGAATTTATAAAAATCGACAAACCCAATCTTATTTACTGGAAGCGCTATTCCAAACCGCTTTTTAGGATTCTTGTCACATTTGAAGAAATTTCGGTTGATGAGACAAAAATTGTTTTCAAAATGATTTTCGACTCCGCCGAGGAATGTAATAAATTAAAACCGTTTGTGGTAGATAAAAATGAAGAGAATTTTGATAGGTTAGAGGAGGAATTAGCCAAAATGGCGTTGTAAATAAAAAATTAAATACTTATCAGATAGCTTTCCTTGTAGATTTTTTGATAAATATCTTTACTAAACATAAACAATTGAGAAGGCTTTTTAGAAACACCCACTTGTTTTTCGTCTAGCTCAATTAAATATTTCTTTGTCAGTAATTTTCTTCTGAAATTTCGATTGTCAATTTCGACACCCAATATGCATTCGTACACATCCTGCAATTCTTTGACGGTGAATTTATCAGGTAAAAGCTCAAAAATAATAGGCTGGAATAATGATTTTGCTTTTAAGTCGGCATAAGCTTCGTTAATAATTTTTTTGTGGTCAAAACCCAATTCCGGTAAATCATTCACAGGAAACCATTCCGGTTTATGCGGATTGTTTTCTAAATCAACTTCATGTGTTTTTACCAAAAAATAATAAGCAATTGTGATTGTCCGGTGGTTGAAATTCTCGCTTTTGGCCCAAATCACATCTTTTTCATTCATCAGACGGTTTGGATCTCCAAATACCTTAAACTGTTTTTTGTACAGATTGTCCAATCCAGTAAGTTCCCTTAAAACTCTTGTCGCCGTATCATCTATGGTTTCGTTTTCGAATGTGTGATATCCTGTCAACACATGATCATTGACCAAAATTTCATGATTTTCTTCCGATTCCAAATAACGCTTGAGCAATAATACGTTCAGTGATTTTGTATTGGCATCAAAACCAAAAACAACACAGTCAACAGATATATTCGGGATTATTTTAGATACCATGAAAAAAACAAGATATAGTTAATTATGATTTAATGCGAAAGTCTAAATCCTTTTTGATTAAACAGTCATCAATACAAAAGTAATGATTTATTTATGATTACAAATTTACGAAATAATCAATAAAAACAATATTAAATGTCAATAAAACATTATATCAAAATATAATTATTTGTAAGTAAATTTATTATTATATCATTATTAAGGCTTTATTTTTAATTTATTTGTAAAATAATAAATCATTTTTTATTGTTATATTAATTTTATTTTTACATTTGAAAAATAAATAGTCAAAATGACGTTTATTAATGTTTGCAAATTATTTTTCCAAAATGAATTTTAATACTTAAATAAAATCCCATGAAAACCAATCTTAGTTTACTTCTTGTTTTGTTAACTTTTTTATATAGCCATTCGCAGGTTGTCATAACTAATTCTAATTTTTCAATGGGAACAACTGGTCGTATTGGTGTTGGTTTGTCACCAAACGGAGAAGGAAATATGTGGAAACCTCTAAATCTTTCCGGTCAGGGTTCTTTGGGAGGCCGAATGGAACAAACGGACTATATCGATATATTGCCTGCAGTGCATTTTACACCAAAACTTATCGGAAAAGACAGCACCAATGTAACTTTCCAAATGCGTTTGGGAATGTATGCTGCCAACGGACAGTTTGTTGGAAATGTAAGTTCCCGTTCCAATGGCGGACTAACCTTTATTCTCCCTGAAGCTTTTATTGAAGCTAGAAATATTATGGGAAGCAGATGGTCCGCCTGGGCTGGTTCCCGTTTTCGCCGTTATGATGACATTCATATCAGTGATTACTTTTATTTTGATGATCATTCCGCACAAGGTTTTGGCGTAAGCTATAAAAACACCGAATTGACAATGCTGATGCCTGCCTCTGCCGATTCTACAAATGTCTATCCTTATAATTATGAAATTACCGTTGCCGGTGCAACAAATCCTGCCATTCGTCAGCGTATGGTATGGATAGGGGAACACAGTATTTACTCTAAAAGCAATAATGTTTTAAAACTTTTAGGTGAATTCCATTATGTTTCGGCAAATTCCAAAAGCGCCTCCAAAGTATATCCCGCTGATAACGGATGGGTGATCGGGGCAAAATACAATAATTCATTTAAAACAAAATTACCCGGTTCATTCAATCAGTTTTCATTACGTTACGGTGCGGGAATTGCCAATGGAGGAGATAACGGAAACACTTTTACCTGGGCAACTTACGGTGCTCCTGATGCAGAAGGGAAATACACCAATGCCTATTCCTTTACAACGCTAGAGCATTTTTTACTAAATCTGACACCAAAATTCAGTCTTAATGGATATGGCGTCTTTACCAAAAGTAAAGGCGGTTCTTCAAGTACAAACACTGATGAATACTTCAACGGAAATCAATTATACAATCAAAAAACAGATTTTGTTGCTGGGTTCAGAAGCTTCTTTTATGTTACCAAGTGGTTGCATTTAATTGAAGAAGTACATTATGCGGTTCGAAAAGACGGCGATAATCCGGAAGCCGAAATGTGGAAATTTTCATTTGCACCTACAGTTGTTCCGTTAGGAAAGAAAGACCCTTGGAGTCGTCCACACATCCGTTTGGTTTGTACGCTTGCTCACTACAACGATTACGCCCGTGATCACAATTATTCCCCTTTTTTGCAAATAAATCAAAAAAGTTGGGGAACTTACGTAGGTGTAAAAACAGAATGGTGGTTATTTTAAAATAAAAACTAATTTAAAACTAAATAATTATGCCAATTTTTGGAACAACAATTTTATCATTTATTCCTAGCTGGACTACTGAGGGCGGACGTTACGCTATAGAAAAAACTGCTGAATACGGTTTTGATATGCTTGAGATTATTTTGCCGGCATCATTGGATTTTAATTCTAAAAAAACAAAAAAACAACTCGATAAAAACGGAATTTCAGGACGCTGTACTTTGAATTTGCCAAAAGATTGCCACATTCCTTTTTATCCCGAAAAAGCAATAACCATCATCAAATCAGCACTTGATAAGGTGGCCGAAATGGATGGTGATTTTCTTGGAGGCGTGTTGCATTCTAGCATTGGGACATTTACGGGAAATCCTTGTACGCTGGACGAAAAAGTAATTTTACTGCAAGTTTTTGAAGATGTTGCCAAATACGCAAAACAACGCCATATTACGATTGCTCTCGAACCGATTAATCGCTATGAAAGTTATGTTTTCACTTCAGCAGATGAAGTTTTGGATATGATTGAACATCTTGATCAGCCCAATTTAGGATTGCATCTCGACACTTTTCACATGAATATTGAAGAAAGAAATTTTTATGATCCCATCATTCGGGCTGGAAATAATCTAAAACACGTTCATGTTACCGAAAGTGACCGTGGAATGACAGGAGAAGGTAATGTGCATTGGGACGATTTTTTCAAAGCACTGGCAACAATTGACTACCAAGGCCCTTTGGTTCTTGAAAATTTTTCTTCAGAGATTTCAGCATTGGTCGGACCAACTTCTTTGTGGAGGCCTTCAAAATACAATTCAGAAGATTTAGCCAAAGGAAGTCTTTTATTCATGAAAAAAATGACAGACAAGTGGTATCATAAATCACTAAATCAAGCTCAGGTTACTATCTAAATATATTGTTTTACATAAAAATTTAAAAAATGGAAAAGAAATTAAAAGGTGTGAGTTTTGGAGAAATTCTTTTTGATGTTTTCTTGGAACACAAGAAAATAGGGGGAGCTCCACTGAATGTAGCGTCACGATTAAGCTCATTAGGCGCTGATATTGCCATGATAAGCGGTGTTGGAAATGATGACAACGGAAAAATATTAGTCAATTATTTAAAGGATTTAGGCATAAATACCGAGGCTGTTCAGGTGAATAACACGTATCCGACCGGAATTGTCAATGTGATTTTGAATGAAAAAGGAAACGCATCCTATGATATCAATTATCCGTCTGCATGGGACAAAATTGAAATTTCGGACAAGAATATTTCAATCGTTAAAGATGCAGATTTCTTTGTTTACGGAAGTTTATCCTCTAGAGATTCTGTTTCAAAGGATACATTGAAGGAGCTTTTGGCTGTGGCAAAATATAAAATTTTTGATGTGAATTTAAGAACGCCGCATTACACCAAAACAAACGTTTTAGATTTATTGAATGAAGCTGATTTTCTGAAATTTAACGATGATGAATTAAATGAAATTTGCGCTGATTTGAATTCAGATAGAAAATCTTTGGAACAAAACATTAAATTCATTGCCGAGAAAACCAATACGGCTATTGTTTGTGTGACCTTAGGCTCACATGGAGCGGTACTTTATTATAAAAACAAATTTTATCACAATTGCGGTTTCAAAGTAAATGTTGTTGACACCGTAGGCTCCGGAGATTCATTTTTGGCTTCCTTAATCATCATGCTTCTTAACGGAAAAGACCCGCAATACGCCATCAATTTTGCCAGTGCAATTGGATCAATTGTTGCGCAAAGCGAAGGGGCAAACCCTGTGATTTCACAGTCAGAAATAGATGAATTTTTATGCGGATTTGAATAAACCGATTCGGTTGTTGAAGAATCAAATAGTATCTAATTAACTAAAGAAAAAAATATGAACTTATCAAAAAAAATACCGGTAATCAGTAAAGAATTTGTTTTTCAATTTATAATAATAACCATATTGTTTGCTCTTTGGGGAATTGCGAATGATTTGACGACCCCAATGGTTTCTACATTCAAGAAAGTAATGCCGGAGCTTTCAAATACGCAGGCCTCATTGGTGCAGTTTGCATTTTATTTCGGATATTTCTTCATGGCGTTGCCAGCGGCTTTGTTCGTTAGAAAATTCAGCTATAAATCGGGAATACTATTAGGACTCGTATTGTATGCAACAGGCGCTTTTTTATTCTACCCGGCTGCGCATTATCAGAGCTATACATTTTTCCTGGTTTCACTATGGGTAATTACATGCGGTTTGGCATTTTTGGAAACCACATCAAATCCATTGATTTTATTTCTAGGCAACAAAGAAACGGCAACACAGCGCTTAAATTTGGCACAGGCCTTTAATCCAATCGGTGCTATTACCGGATTGATTATGGCTCAGTTTCTGGTAATCAAAGAAATAAAATCAGATGATTATACTTCAGCCGCTTTTAAGGCTTTAAGCTCAAATGAATTAGCAGCTATCCGTGAAAATGACTTGGGAATTATTAGCATTCCATACATTGGACTGGGGATTTTTGTATTAATAATCTTAATTATCATTGTTTTAACAAAAATGCCAAAAACAGCCCACGAAGATAAAATGTCAATCTCAGAATCATTCAAAAAATTATTTTCCAACAAAAATTACAAACATGGCGTTATCGCACAAGCTTTTTATGTAGGTGCACAAATCATGTGCTGGACTTTTATTTTTCAATATGTGGACAATATCAACAAAACATCCGGGTTAGAATTAACAGCCACATATTATAACATAACAGCGATGATTTTGTTTCTGTTAGGCCGTTGGATTGGAACCGGCTTAATGAAAAGTACAAATCCTTCAAAAATATTAATGGTATTTGGTTTAGGCGGAGTACTTTGCGCTGCAGGAGCAATTGTGTTGCAAGGCATTCCTGGGCTGATTTCTTTAATTTGTATTTCTATTTTTATGTCCATTATGTTTCCGACTATCTACGGAATTGCGTTAAAAGATATGGGTGACGAAGCTAAAATTGGTTCAGCCGGTTTGGTAATGGCAATTGTTGGCGGTGCATTGATGCCAGTTTTACAGGGAAGCATTTTGGATTGGGGCGGTTCAGGATTTTCAGATCTTAAAATTTTAGGTTTTATTCCCGAAGTAAATTTTTCATTTATTTTGCCTTTAATTTGCTTGTCAGTTGTTGCATATTATGGTTACAGCACTTATAAATCATCCAAAAAAATTTCTATAATCAATGAATTTGAAAATGAAAATATTGAAATTGCAAACTCCGTGATTTAGTTAATCATAATTTACATTAAACTGATTTTTTTTATGCTAAAGAAACGAACAGTGAATAACTGTTCGTTTCTTTAGCATAAAAAGATATTGGAACTCCATTTCAGCACCTATTTACGATAATACAATTTGAACTATAATTTATATTATGTAAAATAGAATTTTTAAAACACCATTAACCTATATAAATCTGGATTTTGATTTTTGAATTGGATTTAAAAAACACATCCTTAACAACTCTACTTTCTAGAAATCATTATTTCAAAAATTTATTTGATTATAAGTAAAAAAAAATCATCGCCCAAATGACGATGATTTAAAATATCTGTTTTTTTTTTAATTATTTAACCTTAAAACCAATATTCCAATTATCCCAACTTAAAACAACATCATTGGTATTGATTTTGTAAACTAATTTTTCTGTACTTGATTCTGAAGCCGTTTGATTAACAGCAACTCTTAACTGATCTTCTTTAGCATTATATTTATAAGCGCCCCATTGTTTAGCTTCCTTGTTAAATATAATGACACATTGCTTGTCATTTGGAATAATAAAAAAAGAATATTTACCTGCAGGCAATTTTGAACCTTCAATGGTCAGCTCTTTATCGGTTTCAAATGTTGTGGCCTCATTGGCACCGGCACGCCAAACTTCATTGAATGGAACTAATTCTCCCCAGATTTTTCTGCCTCTTACCGAAGGGCTTCCATAATTAATCTGAATAGTTGCACCATTAATCACTCCGGTAGCTTTTTCCGGCGGGCTCTTTGGTTTCTCTTGAGCATTTGCAAATGAAATTGCAAAAAGCGATAACAAAACGAGCAATGAGATTTTTAAAATTTTCATAGTTTTTTGATTTATTTAGCATTAAAATTAAAGAATTACATTCAACATCATTCTAACACTTAGTATTTTATGAAAATTTTAACTATATCTCAATTTATCAAAATTAGTATTTACAGCCTCGCTTTTAAATCTATTTTTATTATTTTTACAAGCATTACTTTACAACTAGACTATGAATACAATTGCAGAAAATATAGCTGACTTTTTAAAAGAATATCCGCCATTCGACAACCTGACTTTTCAGGAACTGTCAGTTATTGCAACCAATATCCGTGTTATAAATTTGGAAAAAAATGAAACTCTATTCCAAATAAATGACAAATTGCATGATTGTTTCTATGTGGTTGCCTCCGGCGTCATTCATTTGTCTGTTATTGCCGATGCCGAAGAAACATTATTAAATAAATGCCATGCGGGTGATGTTTTGGGATTGAGACCTTTTTTTGCAAAAAACAATTACATGATGACGGCTAAAGCCCGTGAAGAAAGTATTATTTACGCTATTCCTATTATTACGTTCAGACCTTTTGTTGCAAATAACCCAGATGTTTTAAACTTTCTACTTGAAAGCTTTGCTACCAATACCTGGAATCCAAAAGAAAAGGAAAATTTAAGAGGAAAACTGGCCAATGACAATGTGGTTTATATTGACCAAAAGTCTGAAATGCAGTATTTTCAGTCACTTACCTACAATAGATTACCACTCACAGCAACCATCAATGACACAGCCAAAGATGTTGCCTTATTAATGACCGAAAATATTTCAACAAGTGTAGTTATTTGTGATAATCAATTGCCTATTGGAATAGTTACTCATACAGATATGTGTTCCAAAATTGCAACTGGACAGTTTCCTCTGACCGTTACGATGAAGGCAATTATGTCTGCCCCTGTTGTAACCGTTGTTGAAAATGTATCATTGGCAGAAGCTCAGCTTTTGATGCTGAAAAACAATGTAACCCACCTATGCGTGACTACAGACGGAACAGACAAGTCTGCTGTAAAAGGAGTAATTTCAGAACATGACCTGATTATTGCACAAGCCAACAATCCGGGAGTTCTAATAAAAGAAATCAAAAGATCCTCAAACGCCAAGGAATTAAAACATCTCAGAGAGAGATTAACTGAATTAATTCAGAATTCAATTCATAAAAACATTCCGCTTTCCAATATAAACAATATCGCCAGCGAAATAAACTCAGCGATTTTAAAACGTGCAGTCGAATTGTCAATTTTAGATTTAGGCTCCCCTCCTGCACGGTTTGCATGGCTAAGCATTGGAAGCCAAGGTAGAAAAGAACAATTATTACTTACAGACCAAGACAGTTTATTGATATTTGAAGATGTAGCTCCTGATAAATACAGAGATGTACGCGATTATTTTTTAAAACTGGCAAAAAGAACAACTGCAACCTTGGAAAAAGTTGGTTATGAATTGTGTCCAAACGGGCACATGGCTAGCAATATGTTATGGTGTAAATCATTGACTGACTGGACTAAACAGTATGACAGCTGGATGAATACTCCAGGTGAAAACAGTAACGACCTTAGCAGTATCTTCTTTGATTTAGAACTTGTTTTTGGCGAAAAGAAGATCTTTGAAGTAATAGAAAATGTTATTCTAAAAGACCTGGATCACAACACCATGTTTTTTGATTTTCTAGGCAATGATGCATTAAGAAAAAATTCTCCTCTTACCTTTTTCAAAAAATTCGTACTGGAAGAAGACGAGCCTAATAGAGATAAGTTTGACATAAAAACAAGAGCCTTAATGCCTTTAATTGACGGAGCCAGATTATTTGCCTTGCATTTTAATATCAAAGGATTAAATAACACCTACCTGCGTTTCAAACAATTAGCAATTATTGACACCAAAAATTCAGATATTTACTTAAATTGCGCTGAAGCATTTTTGACTTTATCCAAATTTAGAGTAGCTGAAGGCTTAAAAAATGAAAATTCAGGGCAATACATAAACCTGAGTGAACTGACAAAACTAGATAAAGAAAAATTAAAGAATGCTTTAGCCCCAATGAAAGAACTGGAAGAATTAATTAAAAGTAATTTCAAACTAACGCAATTTTCATAATGATGCTGGATTGGCTGAAAAACATAAATAAAGAACACCCTGATTTCTGGAAAGCTTATTTGGCTAAGTTTGAACATAAATCAAAACGATATGTAGTATTTTCTACTGAAACTTCAGGACTGAATCCCGACAAGGACGTTATTTTGTCAATTGGTTCGTTTGCCATTGTAAATAACAAAATTCACATAGGCGACAGTTTTGAATCTATTTTACTTCAATACAAGTATTTTCACGATAACGGCATATCGAATGAATTTATTTTGGAAAGCAAAATGAAAAAATTAAGCGAACCGGAAGCCATTCATGCTTTTATAGACTATATAGGGAATGCCGTTTTAATCGGACATCATGTAGATTTTGATGTAGACATGATTAACAGCGCACTGCTACGATTGGATTGCGGGAGATTAAAAAATGAAGCTTTGGATATTGATGTAATGTACCGAAAACTGGTGGATATCAATGACAAACAATTCTCACTGGATGAATTGTCAGAAATTTTCAAATTACCCAAAAGCTACCGAAAATCACCTTCTGAAGATGCTTATACTATTGCATTGCTTTTTTTGAAACTAAAAAACCGTTTGGGAATTAAATAGCTTTTTCGGTTATTGCCTCAAAGTTATTATTTTTTGAAAACGCCCGTGGTGTGTTATGGAAACCGGTGCAATAGCATTTGAAGAAACATCCAAAATATAAGGTACTCCATCATTTTTTTTTATATTATCCAAAGATTCCAATGATTGTATTTTATTAAAAAAATCTATTTCAGAAACTGCTATAGAATAAACATAAAAATCTGTAATATAGGTTTGGGTATAAAAAATAAAATCATCAATTGAGACCGTTCCGGAAGTTTCGTCTTCGTAATTACATTGAAGACGTTCTGGAAAATACCCTCTGATTCCTGTCTCCCGGTTGTAAATTTTATAAACTGCTTCTTTTCTACTCCATAAATTCCAAACCATACGCTCAGGATTGGAACTGTCAAGAATCAAACACTGCTCTTGCAGAGAAAAAATTTTACCCAAAAAGCCTTTTCTTTTCCAATTGCTTTCTAGTCGAGCCAAATCGAGATCAACTATATCGTTACCAATCATTCTTTTAGCAATTCAGCCTCAATAACACCAATCGCAGCTTTTACATTGACCATTTTTTCCATCGATTCATTATCAATTATAATATCGAATTTTTCTTCAATATCCAATATCACATCAACCAAATTAGCCGAATTAATCCTCAAATCATTCACAAAATCAGTTTCTTCAGTAAGTGAATCAAATGCTTCCTGATTCTGAATGTACGGCTTTACGATACTCTTTAACTGTTCTATTGTCGCTTCTCTACTCATAAAAGTTATTTTATTTTGTTAGACTAACTATTCAGACTTAGGTCTACTAAGGTATATATTTTTTCAAAACAACACATCCATTCACATCTCCAAATCCAAAACTGGCTTTTAGAATAATTTTTAAATCTTTTTCAAGCATTGTTAGAGGAATTCTGGATGGATCAACAATTTCTGTAATTTCAGGATGCAAATCCTCACAATTCCGGTTCGGAAAAACAAACCCATGATGCAATTGCAAAACAGTTGCGACACTTTCGATACTTCCGGCAGCCGACAAACAGTGTCCCACAGTTGATTTTAACGAATTGATATATGGAAAATCCACACCTTTTCTATTCAATGCCTTACTCCAATTTAAAATTTCAAGACTGTCTTTTGAAGTTGCAGTAAGATGTCCATTAACAGCATCAACATCCTGAGAATCGATGCCAGCATTTCTCATCGCATTCTGAATGCATTTTTGGACAGCAACAGGATTTGGAGCCGTCAATGTTCCTAATCCCCTCTGACCTCCTGAATTCAAATTACCTCCTAAAACTTCTGCATATATCCTGGCGCCTCTTGACAAGGCAGTTTCCAAATCCTCCAAAACCAAAGCTCCAGCTCCACTCGCAGGCACAAATCCCGAAGCGCTTTCAGACATAGGCCTTGAACCCTTTTCCGGAGAATCATTATGCTTAAATGTGCAGACCCGCATTGCATCAAAACCTCCCCAAACATAAGGACCGGAATCACTGGTACTCCCGGCAAGAATTCTTTTGACCTGACCAGATTTTATCCGGTCATACCCCATAATAATACTTTCTGTTCCTGTGGTACATGCCGATGAATTGGTTGTAACCAAATTTCCTAAGCCTAATTTCCCTGCCAAATAAGCACTTACACCGCTATTCATAGTTTGAATCACGGTCGAACTTCCTAAATTCCTGACTTTTAAATCATCAATTTTATAAATACTCTCCCTAAATTTATCAATTCCCGATGTTCCTGCCCCAAAAACAGTTCCGCTCTCCCAATCAGGTTCATCAAGATTCTCAATAGGCAAACCGGCATCTTTCCAAGCGTCAATTCCGGCAATTACACCATATAAAATTCCAGTTGCATTAAAACTTTTAAGCTCCAGCTCAGTAAAATACTGCAATACCAATTCAGTTGAAACATCAGGCATTCCGGCAATCTGACAAGAAAACTTCAATCTTTCCATTTCCTCAAAATGTCTGATTCCAGAAATTCCGTTTTTTACCGAATGTAAAAATGCATCAAGACCAACCCCATTTGGAGCAACCACACCTAAGCCTGTTATGACAACGCGTTTTTTCATTTTTAATTACAATTTCAATAGCAATTTCAAATAGCAATTTTCAACAATCCTCTTAACAGCTGATTTATTCTTTTTAATTTTCAAAAATCATCATACCGGCAATTATCCCACTGCAAACCGTTTCTCCTTTTTCATTTTGCATACTGACTTCACATTTTAATTTTCCAAATCTAAAATAGATTTTTTTTGAAACAACAGTTACTTTTTCTTTCGGATAAACCGGTTTTAAAAAATCGATACTAACTGATGTTAAAGCAATTACTGATATTTTACTAAATTCTTCATTCAACAAAAAAACACCTAAACAAACCAATCCAATCTGAGCCATAACCTCCGTCAAAATCACTCCTGGAGTTACAGGATTGTCTTTGAAATGTCCTTTGTAAAAATCCAGATTTTCATCAAAAGTATACTCCCCCTCTACTCCGTCTCCGTCTATTTTGATTATCTCATCCACAAACAAGAATGGCCTGGAATATGGTAATTTTGAAATTATATCTTCTTTTTCCATTGATTTTTCATAAAAAACACAAAATCAAAAAACATTTTAATATTCTAAAATCGCAACAACACTCTTTGAGCCGAAAATCCAGGTCCAAAACTCAGCATCAAGCCTAGAGATCCTTTTTGCGGTTTTTTATCCATAAACCGCTCCAAAACATACAATACGGTCGCGCTGGACATATTTCCGTATAGCTTCAAAACCTCTTTGGTGTCATTTATATTTTTTTCATACCCCAAAAAGAGATCTTCTACAATTTGCACAATTTTCTTCCCTCCGGGATGAAAAATCAAATGATCAATATCGCTTATTTCTAAATTATTCTTTTTCAAAAATGGATGAATAATATCTCCAAAATGATGCGTTATCGTCTCAGGAACTTCAATATCCAAAATCATCTGCAAACCCGAATTAGTGAGTTTGAACCCCATCATATGAATGTTATCATAGAAATGATACATCTCTTCGGCTAAAATTTCCGGCCCCTCATCTTCTTCCGCCGAAGAAAGCAAAACACAGGCCGCTCCATCTCCAAAAATAGCCGCACTTACAATATTTGCCATCGAAAAATCATCCAGTTGAAACGTAGCTGTCGGACTTTCTATCGCGATTACTGCCGCTTTTTTACCCGGATTTGCCTGAAGAAAGTTTTTAGCATAAATAATTCCTGAAATCCCGGCAGCACAACCCATTTCGGTAACAGGCAACCTTACAATATCCTGTCTCAATTTCAGACTGTTAATCAAATAAGCATCAAGCGAAGGAATCATAATCCCGGTACAACTCACCGTGATGATATAATCCAAATCCTCCGGCAGCCATTGTGCTTTTTCCAAGGCTTTACTCAAGACTTTCTCCCCCAAATCGATTACCTCTCTAACATAAATATCATTCTTCTCTTCAAAAGAGGTTTTTTCAAAAACATCAAACGGCCCCATTATCGAATACCGCCTATCAACTCCGGCTCCTTCAAATATTTTCTTTACTTTCCGAATAAAACGCTCTTCCTGTCCTTCCAGCCAAATATCCAAAAACGGAAGAATCTCCTCGGTAGTTCTGGAAAAATTCGGCAATTGCTCAGCAACACATTTTATTTTTACGCTCATTTATTTTCTTTTGGGGTCAATTTAAAACTAAAAACGCAACGGTATATTATTTCTCAACAATCCACTGGTAACGAAAAGCCCATTTCCATTGAATACTGTATTTTTTAAAACTTAATTTTTCTGAAAAGTCAACCAACTCTTCTTTTTTAAATCCTCTCAAAATCGAAATCAAACCGTCATTCCGGGACATTTCATTCATTCTAAAAACAAAACAAACCAACTGAAACAATCGATACGCCAGAGAATTTCGATGCAAATCATTTACAACAAAACCAAGTCTGGAATTCGTATCAAACAGTCTCAGTAATTTTATGATTTCATTATTTTCAAAATGATGTAAAGTCAAGGTACACAATATTATATCACACTTCAATTCACTAAAAGATTCACTGAATATATCTTCATATCGATATGTAATATTCGAATAATTTACCGATAAATCGTTTGCATAATTTACAGTAAAATCATTTGCATCAACACCGATTAATTCAAAATTTAAATTGTTTTCCAAACCAAAATCAGCCAATTTCCGCAGCATATCTCCATTCCCGCACCCCACATCAACAATCTTGATTGAAGACAAAGAAGATTCTTTTTTCAGCAATTTCTCAACACCCCGTAAAGTGAGCCGATTACCACCTAAAAACTGATTTATTTGCACAATCTTATCCAAAGCAACTCTTAGAGCATCTCCCTTCAACTCAAAGTCATCCATTATTTCCGAATCGGTCGTTCTATGTTGCGTATTTATAAACACTTTTCTTCAATTTTTTAAAATTAAACTGAACCAACCTGCTGTCAATACTTTATTCATTTAACAGAAATAAGTTTTCCATGCGTCTGCTTTATTATTATCGGCATTAAAAACGGTAATTTAATCAATATTTTCATCAAAACAGCAGAAAGCTTTGTTTTTTGCAACAAAAATGACAAAACACGACCAATTCTTAATCTTTTTCTAAAATTAACATTCCATTCAGCAATATACTTTTTTTCCAATTCCTCGCGGGATTTTATTTTGTTTGTATAAAAATCGCCAATTAATTCGGAAACAATTTTAGCACTATGAATCGCCATCGCCATACCATTACCGCATAAAGGATGGATTAAACCAGCCGTATCACCAATCATCAAAACATGATTTTCTACTGTTGCTTTTTTATCAAATGAAATCTGGCTAATGGTTAATGGATTTTCAAAAAGCATTTCACTCGAATCAAAAATCAATTTCAAATGCGGATTTCTGCTTACAATCTGATTTTGAAATTCTTCTGTATTTTTATATTTCTTGAAAGAATCATAACTAGCCAGATAACAAATATTTATCGTGTCATTCTCTACTTTGGAAACACCACAGTACCCGCCCTCAAAATTATGCAGACCCACAGTATCATTTGGAAATTTACCAAAATAATGGGCTTTCACAGCCAGCCAATGCGACTTTTTCAGAATAAACTCCCTTTTTAATTTCTGATCAATATTTGAACGCTTACCAAACGCCCCTATAACAATTTTAGATGTAATAATTCTATTATTTAAGGTACAAACAGTAAAAATATCGTTTCCAAAAACGATATCACCTACATGATCTTGAATAACTTCACATCCATTTTCTACAGCTTTTTCAAACAAAAAAGCATCCAGCGCAAATCTGCTCACACCAAATCCTCCAAGCGGTAAATCACAGCTTATTGTTTTTCCGTCCAAGGTCGAAAAATCCAATTTCGTAATATGAGAAGGATTTAGCCCGGACATATCCAACGAAAGCCAATCCAGATAAGGCAAGACTTCATTTGAAATATATTCACCGCAGACTTTATGCTTTGGATATTCGTTTTTTTCAATCACGATGACTTTCAATCCTATTTTTGATAAATGAATTGCGGAGGTTAGCCCGGCCAATCCACCCCCAATTATGATAACCTCTGTACTGATATTCATAGAAAGTCAATTTTAAAAGATTGGATTTCAAATCTAAAGTGAAAATACACAAATGTTCTTTGAAAACCGAATTCAAACCTATTTTAAAAGAAAATAAAACGCTTGGAAAATTTAATTGTTTTTTGATTTTTCAAGTCCTATATTTGCTTTCGAATAAAAAAATCTATGGAACAATTTGTAGTATCGGCACGTAAATACCGTCCTCAGACATTTAAAGATGTGGTAGGACAAAAGGCGATTACCAACACGTTGCTCAATGCCATAGAAAACAATCACTTAGCATCAGCACTTTTATTCACGGGCCCTCGTGGAGTTGGAAAAACAACATGCGCACGTATTCTGGCTAGAAAAATAAATCAGCCGGGATATGATGATCCAAATGAAGATTTTGCTTTCAATGTCTTCGAACTCGATGCCGCTTCCAACAATTCAGTTGATGATATCCGAAATCTGATAGATCAGGTACGTATTCCTCCACAAACGGGACAGTACAAAGTATATATCATTGACGAGGTGCATATGTTATCATCGGCTGCTTTCAATGCTTTTTTAAAAACACTGGAAGAACCGCCAAAACACGCCATTTTCATATTGGCCACCACCGAAAAACATAAGATTATCCCAACGATTTTATCGCGTTGCCAAATATTTGATTTTAAAAGAATTACCGTAAAAGACGCCAAAGAACATCTTGCAGATGTGGCTTCAAGTCAAGGAGTTTCTTTTGAGGATGATGCTTTGCATATTATTGCCCAAAAAGCAGATGGCGCCATGCGTGATGCTTTGTCTATTTTTGACAGAGTGGTCTCTTTTTGCGGAAATAATCTGACCCGTCAGGCTGTAACCGAAAACTTAAACGTCTTAGACTACGAAACCTACATTAATGTAACCGATTTAATTCTTGAAAACAAAATCCCTGATTTACTGCTGGCTTTCAATGATATTCTAGCCAAAGGTTTTGACAGCCACCATTTTGTTTCAGGACTGGCAACCCATTTCAGAGATTTACTGGTATGCAAAACCCCTGCAACACTTGTTTTGCTCGAAATTGGTGAGCAGGCACAAAAAATGTATGGTATTCAGGCGCAAAAATGCAGTCAGGACTTTTTATTAAAAGGAATTGATATTGCAAATGATTGTGATTTAAAATACA
>Ga0208398_100148_pt1 | contig 62017 bp, 56 predicted proteins | sample LakWasMe79_HOW10_2_FD_183905 | JGI IMG/M metagenome (GOLD analysis project Ga0208398, IMG submission 183905) | Freshwater sediment methanotrophic microbial communities from Lake Washington under simulated oxygen tension - Sediment Metagenome... | ecosystem: Environmental > Aquatic > Freshwater >...
AATGATTACCCAAGTAAGTACTCCTGTAATTAATGTAACTACTAACAACATAAGCTGCAAAGGCGAGGCCAATGGCTCAATAGCTGCTAATGTGACCGGTGGACAAGCTCCATATACTTATTCTCTAAACTATAGCTCTTATGTAAAGGGTATTGACAACAACAATATAACTTTTAATAATCTGTATGCAGGTATCCATCATATAGAAGTACAGGATGTCAATGGCTGCATCACAGTAGTTGAAGTTGTTATTTCTGAACCTGCTTCTAAATTAATGACAGTGACTACAGTAAAAAATCAAACTATTACTGTCAGTGCATCAGGCGGTTCCGGTAGTTACAGATATGCAATATCTCCAGATTTAGATAAATTTTCAACTAACAATATTTTTTCAGGATTAACTCCAGGCGTATACAGCATTTATACTTCAGATGTGAATGGATGTTATATCACGATGAATGCCGTAGTTGATCCTCCAGCTCCTTTAATAAATGGGCAAATCAAACTGACAATAGAATTTAAGCCTGGACAGACTTTGGCTGACCTAATTATTGACGGTCAAAATATAAAATGGTATATCAATCAAAATCCTTTGGCTGGAAAAACAAATAAAACAAGCGAAGTTCCTTTACCCTTAACAACAGTTCTTATGGATGGAACCACCTATTACGCTTCCCAAACGATCAATGGAATCGAAAGCACAGAAAGACTGGCAGTAACAGTAAAATCGAATACATTGGGAACAAATGATTTGGTTATCAAAAATTTTAATTATTATCCAAATCCTGTGAAAAACGTTTTGACAATTTCGAATACTTCGATTATTGATGAAGTTACACTTATGTCTGTTAAAGGAGAAACACTTTTAACAAAACGCATAAACAGTCTTCATTCTGAAATTGATTTATCCAATTTCTCAAAAGGTATTTATTTTCTAAAAATAAAATCTGAAAGAACAGAAAAAACAGTGAAACTTATAAAAGAATAATCTCAAATTCCATTAACAAAGAAATCCGTCTCGTTCCAAAAAAAGAGACGGATTTTTTTGTTTTAAGAAATTTACTTACTTACAATACCAATGCTTTTTTTGACCTCGAACAAGAAACAATGGACTCAATTGATTACTTTAAATCATTATTTGCATTTGAAGCAGTATATTTTTTCAACGAAAAATAAGATATAATTCCACTAACCATCATCAATAAACCATCATCAATAAACCTCCAAGTATAAATGGCATTCCTGGAAATAGCAAAGGAGCATCTTTATGAGTAAAATAATAAAAAAGACTCGACATTACCGGTGGCCCAATAATTGTAGCCGCGCTCATCAAACTTGCAATTGTTCCTTGAATTTCACCTTGTTCTGTCGGCAGAACATGATTTGAAATTATAGCCCGTAATGCCGGTCCAGCGATTCCGGCGAGACAATATGGGATCAAAAAGAGAAACATCATCCAGCTTTGAGAAGCAAATGCAAACAAAAACATTCCAATTGTATACAACGTCATCCCCACATAAATACTTTTTTCATTTCCTAATTTCCGGCTGGTCCATCGTATCAGTCCTCCTTGAACCAGACTTACTAAAACTCCAACAACACCAAGTGAAATTCCGACCATTTTTTCGTCCCAGCTAAATTTATACATCGTGAAATAACTCCAATTGCTTTCTACAGCATGGGATGCAACATAAATCAAAAACAAAGAAATCAATAATCCATATAGTGAAGGGTACTTTTTTAAATTCAAAAAGGCGCCAATTGGATTTGCTCTTTTTAGATTCACTGGTCTTCTGTTCTCTTTTGACAATGATTCGGGCAAAATAAAATAACCGTACAAAAAATTCAGTAAGCATAAAACTGCCGCCGCATAAAACGGAATTCTGGATCCGTAATGTCCCAAAACACCTCCCAAAACAGGCCCGATTATAAATCCGAGGCCAAAAGCCACCCCAATCATCCCGAAGTTTTTGGCTCTGTTTTCAGGCGTGCTCACATCGGCTATATATGCCGAAGCCGTAGAAATACTTGCCCCTGTCAATCCGGCAATTATTCTTCCTATAAACAGCCATGTAATCGTCGGGGCAAATGCCAGCAAGATATAATCCAGCGAAAAAGCAAAAAGCGAAATCAGGATTATGGGTCTACGTCCAAATTTATCACTCAAATTACCTATTAGAGGCGCAAACATAAATTGGGTAATCGCATACGCAAACGTCAGCCAGCCACCGTATTTTGCCGCTTCACTTACATCTCCATGTATTAATTCTTTAATCAGTTTTGGGATAACAGGAATAATAATTCCCCAGCCTGTAATATCAATTAACATTGTGATGAAGATAAAGCTGACAGCTGCTTGCTTTTTGTTTGATGACATAAATAATATTGGTTAGTTAGACAAATAAACAAAAAATCCGTCTCGCTTTTAGAACGAGACGGATTTCTTTATTTTGAGAATTTTCTTAATTACAATTCCAATGCTTTTTTAGCATTTCCGCCCATCAATAATTCTAATGGGTTTTCTAATGCTTCTTTCACGGCAACCAAGAAACCTACAGACTCACGTCCGTCGATGATTCTGTGGTCATAAGAAAGAGCTACGTACATCATTGGGTGAATTTCCACTTTACCGTTTACGGCAATAGGACGCTCGATAATATTGTGCATTCCTAAGATTCCTGACTGTGGAGGATTGATGATTGGCGTAGATAACATAGAACCAAAAACACCACCGTTAGTGATTGTAAATGTTCCTCCAGTCATGTCGTCAACAGTGATTTGTCCGTCACGTGCTCTTAAAGCCAATCTTTTGATTTCGGCTTCGATTCCACGGAAAGTCAAGTTTTCTGCATTACGAACTACTGGAACCATAAGTCCTTTTGGTCCTGAAACAGCGATAGATATGTCAGCAAAATCAAAAGCAATTTTATGATCACCATCCATCATTGAGTTTACATCCGGATACAATTCCAAAGCTCTTGTTACGGCTTTTGTAAAGAATGACATAAATCCTAAACCTAATCCGCCGTGTTTTGCTTTAAATGCATCTTTGTACTCATTACGGATCAAATTGATTGGAGTCATGTTAACTTCATTGAAAGTAGTCAACATAGCTGTTTCGTTTTTGGCAGAAACCAATCTTTCAGCTACTTTACGACGCAACATTGATAATTTTGTACGCTCAACACCACGGCTTCCTCCTGTTGGAGTTCCCATAGAAGGCACAGCATTTACTGCATCATCTTTAGTTATTCTTCCGCCTTTACCAGTTCCTGAAACTGTTGCTGGAGCGATATTTTTTTCGTCTAATATTTTTTTAGCTGCTGGAGACGGTGTTCCTGCTGCATAAGATGCTGCTGGCGCCGGTGCCGCTGCTACTGGAGCCGGTGCCACTGGAGTCGCTTTAGGAGCTTCAGCCGCTGGAGCCGCTGCAGGTGCTGCACCTGCTGCACCTGCTGGTTTTGCTGCATCAGTATCAATAAGACAAACAATTGCCCCAACTGCTACTGTGTCACCTTCTTCTGCTTTTAGCGTGATAACTCCGCTCATTTCAGCTGGCAATTCAAGTGTTGCTTTGTCAGAATCAACCTCAGCAATAGCTTGGTCTTTTTCTACATAATCTCCGTCTTTTACTAACCATGTTGCAATTTCTACTTCCTTGATTGATTCCCCTGGTGATGGGACTTTCATTTCTAAAATCATGTCTTATTATTTTAAATTATGAATTTTATATTCTAAATTGTTCTTAAAAGAACGCTTATTGTTTTCTAGCCCTGATGGAAACGGCATCCTTTTTCTTTTTTCTTTAAAAAGGAAAAGATATAGTGTACAGCAGGAAATAGCTCCTTATTATCTAAATAAATTTTTATCAAATACCATTCTGATCGCATCAGCATGACGACGTTTTGAACGTGTGTAACTTCCTGATGCAGGAGCTGAGTACGCTTTCAAAGAAGCTAATCTCCATTTCACTAAGTCAAAATTCATCAACATAAAGCTGTAAGCTCCCATGTTTTTAGGCTCTTCCTGTGCCCAAACATAATCATCGGCATTTGGATATTGTGCAATGATTGCTTTCAACTGCTCTACCGGTAATGGGAACAATTGCTCGATACGAACTACCGCAACATCTTTTCTTCCGTTATTTTCTCTTTCTGCAGTAATATCGTAGTAGAATTTACCAGTACAGAATACCAGAGTTTTAACATCTTTTTTGTTTACTGTGTTGTCATCAATTGTTTCCTGGAAACTTCCTGAAGCCAAATCTTCAACCGGAGAGACACATCTTGGATCACGCAGCAAACTCTTAGGTGAAAATACTACTAGCGGTTTACGGAAATTTGTTTTCATTTGTCTTCTCAACAAGTGGAAAAAGTTCGCAGGAGTTGTACAATCGGCAACATACATATTGTGTCTTGCACAAAGCTGTAAATAACGCTCCATACGTGCAGAAGAGTGCTCTGCTCCCTGTCCTTCGTATCCGTGAGGCAATAACATTACCAATCCGTTTTGATTGTTCCATTTGTCTTCGCCACAGGAAATATATTGGTCAATCATAATTTGGGCACCATTTGAGAAATCCCCAAATTGCGCTTCCCAAATTGTCAAAGCATTTGGGTTAGCCAAAGCGTAACCATAATCATATCCTAACACTCCATACTCTGACAAGAAAGAGTTATAGATACGGAAGTTCCCTTTTTTGTTTTCGATATGATCCAATAAAATTACTTCTTCTTCAGAATCCTCAACTTTTACTACAGCATGACGGTGAGAGAAAGTTCCTCTCTCTACATCCTGCCCTGAAATACGTATATCAAAACCTTCAGTCAATAAAGAACCGTAAGCCAATGTTTCTGCAGTACCCCAATCGATAGTATTGTTGTCGTATCCTGTTTTTCTGTCAGTAACAATCTTTGAAATTTTGTTAATGAATTTTTTATCTGAAGGCAAAGTTGAAACTGTTTTTATGATAGAATCCAAAGTTGCTTTATCAACCTTTGTATCTACTTTTTGCAACATTACATCATTAGAAACCTGTTCAAATCCTTTCCATTCATTTTGCATAAATGGAGTAATAATTGTCAAGTCCTTTTTTCGGGAAGCTTCTAAATTTTCTTCAAGATCCTTTTTGTATTCTTTTTCTATTGTATTTACATAATTGGCATCAATCACTCTTTCAGACAATAGTTTTTCAGCGTAAATGTCTCTTGGATTTTGGTGTTTTGCGATGATTTTATATAAAACCGGCTGTGTAAAACGAGGCTCATCCCCTTCATTATGACCGTATTTTCTATAGCCTAACAAATCAATAAACACGTCACGCCCAAACTGCATTCTGTAATCCAGTGCAAACGACATTGCATGCACAACAGCCTCTGCATCATCAGCGTTTACGTGCAATACCGGTGAAAGTGTTACTTTGGCAACATCTGTACAATAAGTAGAGGAACGGGCATCAAGATAATTAGTTGTAAAACCAACCTGGTTGTTGATTACGATATGGATAGTTCCTCCGGTTTTGTAACCGTCAAGCAATGACATTTGAATAATTTCATAAAGAATACCTTGTCCTGCGATTGCAGCATCTCCGTGTACGGCGATTGGCAATACTTTTGAAAAATCGTCCGGGTAATATTTTTCTTGTTTGGCTCTTGCTATACCTTCAATTACAGCACCTACAGTCTCTAAGTGAGAAGGATTTGGAGCTAGATTGATATTGATACTTTTTCCTGTTCTTGTTTTTTTATCAGCAGTAAGACCCAAGTGGTATTTTACGTCTCCGTCAAAATATTCCTGATCGTAATCTTTCCCGTCAAATTCACCGAAGATATCTTGGGTAGATTTTCCAAAGATATTTGCCAAAACGTTCAAACGGCCACGGTGAGCCATTCCCATTACGAACTGCTCCACTCCTTTTTCGGCTGCTTTTTCAATCAAAGCATCAAGAGCAGGAATTACAGATTCTCCTCCTTCTAATGAGAAACGTTTTTGTCCTACGTATTTAGTATGCAGGAAGTTTTCAAAAGAAACAGCTTCGTTCAATTTGTTTAATATATTCTTTTTCTCTTCAGCGGTAAAATTTGGCTGATTGTTGTTTACTCCTAATTTATCCTGAACCCATTTTACAACGCCGGGATTTCTGATATACATATACTCAACCCCGATATGCTGACAGTAAATCGCTTGAAGACGTGCTATTATATCCTGTAAAGAACAAGGCGGAACACCGATTACCTGAGCTGCATCAAAAACAGTTGAAAGATCAGCAGTTGTCAAACCAAAGTTTTCAATATCTAACGTTGGTGTGGTTTTTCTACGGTCACGAACCGGATTCGTTTTGGTAAACAAATGCCCTCTTGAACGGTATCCGTCTATTAATCTCAATACTTTGAATTCTTTCTGCAATTTATCCGAAACCAGACTGCAGTCAGCATTCCCTGTAGCTACTTCAACAATTTGCTGAACAGGATTTTCATCATTATAAGTCGTCATTCCAAAGTCAAAACCTTGAAAAAAACTTCTCCAGCTTGGTTCTACACTATCTGGATTTTCTAAATATTGATCGTATAATTGAGCAAAAAATTCTGTATGTGCTGCGTTTAAAAATGAAAACCTATCCATAATCTTATTGAATATACTTTTTGTTAAATAGTTCGGCAAAAATACAATAAAGCAATTTATTTGAATCTATTTTTTACGTACTTTTACGTAAAAATATGTTAAAAAAAGCCTCTAGTATGAAAAAACCAACCTTTTCCTCCCTTATAAAGTACCTTTTCATCTTTTTCACCTTTTTCTTTTACGAAAACGTAATAGCTCAATATCAGCAAAACCCTCAATCCAGAAATCCATTTTGGGAAAATGTGCAATTTGGAGGCGGATTGGGTTTGAGTTTTGGCAGCGGATATACTGACATCTCTGTAGCTCCAAGCGCCATTTACAATTTCAATCCATATGTAGCAATGGGTTTAGGTTTGCAAGCCAGCTATGTTTCTTCCAAAGGATATTACGATTCTGGAATCTATGGAGCCAGTTTGCTGACTTATATCAATCCAATTCCACAAATTCAATTATCTATTAATTTAACCCAATCGTATGTCAACAACCATTACGAGGCCTATTACGGTCAAAGCGGATACACAGACAATTTTTGGAATACCGCTTTATTCCTTGGAGCGGGTTACCGAACCGGAAATGTAACTGTAGGACTTGCCTATAATGTATTGTTTGACGAAAACGATAATGTATATGGAGATGCCCTTATGCCTTTTGTCAGAGCGTATTTTTAAGTTACCGAGTTGCTAAGACTCTGAGACTCTAAGATTAAAAACTTAGCTGCTTAGAGTCTTAGTATCTAAGAAACTCACTTATAATAATTCTTAAACCACACCTTCTGCCATTCTCTTTTCAGGATTAGAAAAGAAACTTCTTCGGCAAGAACTACCAAATCGGAACCATCAAGTTTTTTAATTTCGTCTTCGGAAACATCAATAATGTAAAGCAAATTGAGATACTCGGCAAATTTGTATTGAATCAGCCGATAGATTTTTTCGTGCAACTGAATTTTTAATTCTTCAGGAGTTATGCTTTTTGGAAAATCCACCGCTTCATTAGCCAAATTGAAATCCTTATTCAACTGAAGAATCAAATTGACATAAAGTGTTTCCTTATTGGCTTCCTGAAGTAATAAATCGGTATTTGCTGGTGCTATAAACATATTTTCAATTTCAAAATTCAATAACAAAAAACAATATCAATGGCAAAAAACAATTACAAAAAACAATTACAAAAACTCTAATTTCAAATTGTTATTGAATTTGATTTTTGCCATTGTAATTGACATTTTTATACTTTCCTCCCCATTAAATTTTCTCCAAATGTCCTCAGAACATCTTTCTTTTCGGCATCAATATTCATTTTCTCTAAAGTCTCAAATGCCTTGAAAGTATATTTTTCTATCGCTTCCTGTGTTGCTTTTGAAGCTCCTGATCCGTTGAAAATTACTTTTGCCGTTTCTATTTTCTCTGTATTATCATCTAATTGCAGACTGAATAATTTTTCCAATTCTAAAGCTTTTTCAGCTGAGGAAAATTCCAATGCTTTTAAATACAAATATGTTTTTTTATTTTCAATAATGTCCCCGCCTACTTGTTTTCCAAAAGTTTCCGGATCGCCAAAAGCATCCAGATAATCATCCTGCAACTGGAAAGCCAATCCTAGATTGAGTCCAAAATCATAAATCAAATTGGCGTTCTCTTCTGAAGTCCGGGCAATAATTGCACCCATTTTCATCGCCGCCGCAACCAAAACAGCGGTTTTGTATTCAATCATTTTAAGGTATTCCGGAATGGTAACATCTTTACGGATTTCAAAATCGACATCCCACTGCTGGCCTTCACATACTTCGAGAGCAGTTTTACTGAATAATTTAGCCAAATCCCTAAAGACTTCCGGTTCATACTGCTCAAAATACTGGTAAGCCAAAATCAGCATCGCGTCACCCGAAAGAATTCCGGTGTTGACATTCCATTTTTCATGAACCGTCTCGTTTCCTCTGCGTAATGGTGCATCGTCCATAATATCATCATGAACCAACGAAAAATTATGAAAAACCTCAACCGCCATTGCTGCCGGAAGAGCTTTTTTATAATCCGTGTCAAAAACTTCGGCAGCCATTAAAGTTAAAACCGGACGAATTCTTTTCCCTCCCAATCCCAAAATGTAGTCTATAGGGTGGTACAAATTTTTTGGCTCTTTATTAAAAGTCTGATTTTCTAGATAATTAATAAAAAATTCCTGGTACAGATAAATAGCGTGCATAAAATAAGGTCTCGGTTACTTTTTCTAGTCTTTAACATTAGAATTAAAAAGCCCAAAGATACAATTCAAATATGAATTATTACTAGGTAAATATATCCTCCTTGAGTTGTAAAAATGAAAACACTAATCACGGTTATTTTAACATTAAAGTAAAAAACGGCTTTAATAAAATATCAAAACCGTTTTTTACAATCATTCTGCACTACAATTTATGCGGTCTGCTATCAAAACGATCACCAATAGAAAAATGATATTGAATACCTAATTCCAGACCTAACCTAAAATTATGAACCGGTTTCCAATCTTCAGTTTTATAATAGCCATTATTATCCGCATCCGTTATATCATATTCATACCGTATATTACTGGATATCGAAAATTTATTTGCTATAAAATACTTAAGACCAATTGAACCTACCAATCCTACCAGCGTTTTATTATAAAATCTCCCTTCTCCATCATAATATTGATTGTCATTTGGATTTTGATAAAAAATAAATTCTGCATAATCTGATGCAAAAGTCCTTACCTGATAATTTCCAGTTTCTACAATTTTGCAATATTTTAAAAACGAAAATTGAATACCTTAATTAAAAGTCAAAAACAAATTTTCTTTTATAGGATAGGAATACTGAATTGTAATTGGGGTTTTATAATACTCGAAACTGGATTTAATATGAGTATTATCGGCACTGTTGTCATTTACAAAATATTTTTCCGTTTGTTTTGTATATTCAAATCCAGTTTTAATACACCAGTTTTCGTTCCAGTTTTTTTCAATAGTGATACCAACTCCCAGCCATTAGGGTATTTGTTCCCCAATTTTTCTGGAGTAAAATCAGGGCTAAATCGAGTAAAAATGAAAGGGGTAACATTTATTCCCACTTGCCAATCATTTAAATATTGAGCATTTATTGCTAAAGAATTACCCAAGACAAAAAATACTATTAGTTGTTTTAATTTCATAATCCTATCTTTCTAATACTATAGTTTGTTTGGTATTCAGTGTTGTGTCGTCTGTATTAAGAAGAATGTAATAATAGCCGTTTTTTTAAAATTTTAAATTAAAAAACACTGTAATACAGCTACAAAAATGAACTATTAGATTCACTGATACAATACCCGGTTTTTGGTGATTTTACCATAAAAAACAAACTATAATTTTTTCTTATGATATGCATCGAAAAAAAACATTGGAAACTTTATTGGTTTTTAAAGTTTCCTTATTACATTTGCAAAACAAAAGAAACTTTACAAGTGTTCAAAGTTTCCAAAATAAATTTGAAAAACAAAAACTAAGGAAGAACAATACTTAAAACAAAAAACATGGAAAACGAATGGTCAATTGATTCAAACGAATCAGACGTACTAATAAAATCAAGACACTCCCTTATAGGTTATATGCCCGGAAACAAAAATAATTTCAAAGGGCACGTAGCTATACAAAATGATGAAGTGGAAGACGCATCTATCGAGTTTTCTTTAAATGTAAATGACAAGGCAAGCAATACCAATCCAAAAACCAATGAAATGAAACTCCTTGATCTTTTTGATGAAAATGAAACGCCGGTTATAAAATTCAAATCAACTTCTTTTCAGAAAATCAGTAAAAACCTCAATTTCCTGAAAGGCTTTCTTACCATCAAAAATGTTACCAAAGTAGTTGAACTGGACACCGAATTTATAGGTTACAACAATTACAACGGCGTGCAGAAAGCTTCTTTTGAAGTTACAGGGAATATCAACCGCAGGGAGTTCGGACTCAATTCCTATACGCATAATCACGAAGGAGGCCACCCGATAAGCAGAGACATTAAACTGATAGCCAATCTGGAATTTTCACATTATTGAGAATAAACTACCCATACAACATAACTGACAACCAAAACTCATTTAACAACTAACTTTTACTGTATCATTTAATTCAAATTACAATAAGTTATATAAAATGAAAGATAAAATTATTTCAAAAGCAACGGAACTCTTCTTGAAACTTGGTTTCAAGAGCGTCACCATGGATGATATTGCCAGCGAAATGTGCATTTCCAAAAAAACGATTTACAAGTTTTTCTGCAACAAGGAAATCCTGATCGAAGAAAGTACCGAAATGGTTCACAAAGCAATTCACGAAAGCATAGATACAATCGCGGCAAAAAATCATAATGCAATCGAAGAAAATTTTGCGATCAAAAAGATGTTCAAGGAAATGTTCAAATCGGGTGAAAATTCGCCGGCTTATCAATTAAAAAAACATTATCCCGAAATCTACAATAAAGTAATATCTAGGGAACTGAACGAATGCAACTCTGCCTTTAAACAGAATATAGAAAAAGGAATTCGTCAGGGACTTTACAGGGAAAATCTAGATATTGACATCTATGTTGCGTTTTACTATACGCTTATTTTCAGTATTCATGGTACCACCTGTTCGGAAAAAGAAGCACAAAAATTAGAAATAGAAGCATTAGAATATCACACTAGAGCAATGGCAACTCCTAGCGGGATCTTAGAATTAGAAAAACAATTACAAAATCCAACCCAATCATGAAGAGAATACTTTTATTAACATTCTTAACCTTTGCTCTCACTGCACAATCCCAAGGAGTAAGCACGACTGCAGTACAGCCACTTACCTTAAAAGCGGCTATCACATATGCACTTGAAAACAAAGCCGATGCTAAAAAAGCAAAATTAGATATCGAAAAAGGCGAATACCAAATTCAGGAAGTCCGTTCGAGAGCTTTGCCTCAAATCAATGCAAGCGGAAGTTTAACATATAACCCGATTTTACAGACCAATGTAATAGACGGTTCGGCTTTTGGAGCACCCGGAACTACTATCCAGGCTTCTTTCGGACAAAAATGGACATCGGGAGCTGGAGTTTCATTAAGCCAAGCGATTTTTGACGAATCCGTTTTCACAGGTTTGAGAGCTGCAAAAAGCACACGTGAGTTTTATCAGATAAACAATCAATTAACAGAAGAACAGGTAATTGAAAAAGTGGCAAACAATTATTATTCTGTTTACGTTCAACGCGAAAGACTGGCTTTACTGGACAGTAATTATGTGAATACAAAAAAAGTACGTGATATTGTAAAAGGGCAGTATGACAATGGTTTGGCCAAAAAAATTGATTTGGATCGAATCATCGTAAAACTATCCAACATTGACACGGACAGACAACAAATCAAAAATCAAATCGAACTGCAGGAAAATGCATTGAAGTTTTTTATGGGAATGCCGATAGAAACTCAAATTATTATCCCAAAAACTGAATTTGAAGCAACACCTGTAGCATTGACCGAAGAGCCTAACATTGAAAACAGAACAGAATACCTGCTTTTGAAAAAACAGGAAGAATTATTAGAGTTTCAAAAAACAGCCGTTAAAGCTGAATATTACCCAACGCTTTCTTTGGTTGCCGGATATAATTATCTCGGTCAAGGCCCTGAAATGCCTTGGTTTGCAAAACCAAAAGACGGTGTTTACTGGTCTGATTATTCTGCAGTTGGGGTAAACATGAAAATCCCAATATTTAATGGTTTTGGAACCCGAGCCAGAGTAAGACAGGCAGATGTTGACATTAAAACACTGCAGGAAGATATTAAAGACACTAAACTTTCCCTTGATTTGGATTACAGAAATGCCAAAACTCAAATTGAAAACAACATAATAACGATTCAAAACCAAAAAGAGAATATGCGATTGGCTGGTGAGATTTTGAGTAATACCAAGAACAATTACCTACAAGGACTGGCTTCGTTAACCGATTTGCTGGATGCCGAAAACGCATCACTCGAAGCGCAAAACAACTATACCAGAGCCGTATTGGCATACAAAATAGCAGAAATAACATTAATCAAATCCAAAGGACAACTTAAAACCTTATTAAACTAAAATAACGATGAAAAAAAATATAATAACTGTATCCGTAATTTTGGGAGCATTAGCGCTTATCGCTTTTACCTTAAATAAAAACAAGGCAGAAAACAAAGCCAAAACAGATCTTGTTGCCGAAAAAAATGCAACAGTTTCTGTAAAAACAGCTCAGGTACAAACCCAAGAAGTTACATTGGATTTCCTGGCCAACGGTAGTTTTGAACCGATTCAGGAATTGACTTTCTCTGCTGAAAAATCAGGTAAAGTAATCAGTGTTTTGGTAAAAGAAGGAGACTATGTAAATGTAGGACAAACATTGGTAATCGTTAGAAGCGATGTTATAAATGTAAATGCCCAAACGGCAAAAGCAGTATATGACAATGCAAAAGCAGATTACAACCGTTTTGAAAACGCTTATCAAACCGGCGGTGTTACCAAACAGCAGTTGGATCAGGCAAAATTGACTATGACCAATGCTGCTAACAACCTGAAACAGGCAAACATCAACGTAGGTGACACCAAAGTTAAAGCGCCGATTAAAGGTTTTATCAATAAAAAATACATTGAGCCGGGCTCAATTTTAGCAGGAATGCCAGCAACAGCGATGTTTGACATCGTAAACGTTTCCAAACTGAAATTGAAAGTTACTGTAAACGAAAGTCAGGTTGCCAGCTTAAAATTAGGAAATACTATCAATGTTACTTCAAGCGTATTTCCTGATAAAACATTTGCAGGAAAAATTACTTTTATCGCTGCAAAAGCGGATGAAAGCTTGAACTTCCCTGTTGAACTTGAAATCGAAAACAACGCCAGCAACAGCTTAAAAGCGGGAATGTACGGAACTGCCAATTTTGGTTCAAAACAAAAACAACAATTAAAAGTGGTTCCAAGAAATGCTTTCGTAGGAAGTGTGAGCAGTAATGAAATTTTTGTGGTTGAAAATGGTGTAGCCAAATTGAAAAAAGTAACTGCAGGAAGAATTCTTGGGGAACAAGTGGAAATAGTTGACGGATTATCTGATGGTGAAACTGTAATTGTTACAGGTCAAATTAACCTACAGGACGGTAACGCGGTAGAAATTATTAAGTAAAAGGTAATTAATGACAAGTAATTAGTGATTAGCTACGAACTGTACTCAAGGCTAATCACTAGTCACTAATTACTCTTTACTATCCTTATCACTATTAAAAGAAAAATATGAAATTAGCAGAAATATCTATAAAACGTCCGTCGCTGATAATTGTACTGTTTACGATTTTGACTCTTGGCGGCCTGTTCAGCTACAGCCAATTGGGCTACGAATTGATTCCTAAATTCGAACAAAACGTAATCACAATTTCGACGGTTTACCCTGGAGCTTCTCCGAGTGAGGTAGAAAACACAGTAACCAAAAAAATTGAGGACGGAATTGCCTCATTGGAAAACATCAAAAAAATAGATTCCAAATCATACGAAAGTTTATCCATCGTTTCGATTACACTGACATCAAAAGCAAAAATTGACATTTCGATGAATGATGCTCAGCGAAAAATCAATGCGCTTATCAGTGATTTGCCGGATGATGCCAAAACACCGGCCTTGACCAAATTCTCATTGAGCGATTTACCGATTATGACTATTGGTGCCAACGGCAAAATGGACGAAGCTGCCTTTTATGATTTGATTGACAAAAAAATTGCTCCCGTGTTGTCCCGTGTAACCGGTGTGGCACAGGTAAACATCATCGGTGGTCAGGAACGTGAAATTCAGGTAAACCTTGATGCGGTAAAAATGCAGGGATACGGACTTTCGATTCCGCAGGTGCAGCAAACCATTTTGACATCGAATCTGGATTTCCCAACAGGAAATATCCAAACCCGTGACCAAAAAATATTAATCCGTCTTGCCGGAAAATACAAGAATGTTGACGAACTAAGAAACTTGGTTGTGTCTTCAAAAAACGGAATTGAAATTCGTTTGCAGGATATTGCAGACGTTCAGGATGCTCAAAAAATTGCCGAGAAAATCTCCCGTGTCGATCAAAAAAGCGCTATTATTTTACAGGTAATCAAACAATCAGATGCCAATGCCGTAGCGGTAAGTGAGCAATTGATTAAAAGTATAAACAATTTAGAGAACGATTATAAAACCAATGACTTAAAACTGGAAGTTGCCAAAGACAGTACTGTTTACACTTTGGAAGCTGCAGATTCTGTACTTCACGATTTATTGATTGCGGTAGTATTGGTGGCCTTCGTGATGTTATTCTTCCTGCACAGTATCCGTAACTCTTTGATTGTAATGGTGTCGATTCCGGCATCGTTAATTGCAACTTTCATCGGAATTTACCTTTTGGGATACACTTTAAACTTGATGAGTTTATTGGGACTTTCCCTTGTGGTTGGTATCCTTGTGGATGACGCGATTGTGGTACTGGAAAATATTTACAGGCACATGGAAATGGGCAAAAGCCGTATTCGCGCCGCCTTTGACGGTACTGCCGAAATTGGAGGAACAGTAACATCTATTACCCTGGTAATTGTGGTGGTGTTTTTACCGATTGCGATGAGTTCCGGATTGGTATCAAATATTATCACGCAGTTCTGTGTGACAGTAATTATCTCAACATTATTCTCATTGCTGGCTTCGTTTACGATTATTCCGTGGTTGTCTTCCCGTTTTGGGAAACTGGAACACATTGAAGGAAAAAACCTTTTCGGAAGAATTATCCTTGGATTCGAAGATTTATTAACCCGTTTTACAAACTGGGTTTCCGAATTGTTGAATTGGTGTTTGGATCATTACATTAAAACAATAGCCGTTGTATTGGTGCTGTTTTTCGGAACCATATTCAGTTTGTTTGGAGGCGGTTTCATTGGAGGAGAATTCTTTGCGACTTCGGATAGTGGTGAGTTTTTGGTTCAAATCGAAATGCCGAAAGACGCTTCATTGGAACAAACCAACTTTATGACTCAAAAGGCAGAAGCTTATTTGAAAGCCCAGGAATATGTTCACAGCCAAATTACAACTGTGGGACAAACCAGTGAAGGTATGGGTGCTGCGCAGGCCACTGCCTACAAAGCAGAGATTGACGTAAAAATGATTGACCAGAAAGACCGTACTGATGACGCATCAGTATATGCTGCAAAAATCAAGCGTCAACTGGAAAAAGTATTGGTTGGTGCCAAAGTAAAAACAGTTCCGGTTGGTATTTTGGGAACTGCCCAAAATGCAACTTTAGGATTGATTGTTACAGGTCCAAACGTAGAAAGCGCAATGAAATTTGCCAAATTGGCGGAAGCCGAATTGCGTACCATTCCGGGAACAACCGAAATCAAATTGACTGTTGAAGACGGAAACCCTGAAATCAACATTCAGGTGGATCGTGATAAAATGGCTGCTTTGGGATTAAGTCTTCAAACTGTCGGTATGACAATGCAGACAGCCTATAGCGGAAATACAGACGGTAAATTCAGAGCCGGTGAATACGAATACGACATCAACATCAAATACAATGCTTTCGACAGAAAAAACATTACCGATGTCAGCAACCTGATTTTCATCAACAATGCAGGGCAGCAAATCAAACTGTCGCAGTTTGCCAAAATCACCGAAGGTTCAGGACCTAGCCAATTGGAGCGTAGAGACAAAACGGCTTCGGTAACCGTTCAGGGACAAAACGTTGGGGTTGCTTCCGGAACGATTGTAAATGAATGGAAAGTGAAACTGGAAAAACTTAAAAAACCGGTTGGCGTAAATTACATTTGGGGAGGAGACCAGGAAAACCAAAGCGAAGGTTTTGGTACTTTGGGAATCGCTTTATTGGCTGCAATTATCTTGGTTTACTTGGTGATGGTAGGTTTGTACGACAGTTTCGTTCACCCGTTTGTGGTATTATTCGCCATTCCGCTTTCGTTTATCGGGGCTTTGTTCGCCTTGGCTTTGACCAATAATACGCTGAACATATTCACCATTTTGGGTATCATCATGTTGATTGGTCTGGTGTGTAAAAATGCGATCATGCTTGTCGATTACACCAACCAGCGACGAGCTGCCGGTGAGACTATCCGAAGAGCTTTGATTCAGGCGAACCACGCTCGTTTGCGTCCGATTTTGATGACCACAATTGCGATGGTTTTCGGTATGTTCCCGATTGCATTGGCCTCTGGTGCTGGTGCCGAATGGAAAAACGGTTTGGCTTGGGTAATTATCGGTGGATTGATTTCATCATTATTCCTAACCTTGATTATTGTTCCGGTGATTTATGAAATCATGGAGAAAATAATCGCCAAATTCTCTAAAGAAGAAAAAATAGATTACGAGGCCGAAATGGTTGCCGAGTATGACCACAAAGAATTAAGCGAAGACGGTTTTAACCCGAAGCATACAGTTTAAAAATAGGTTCTTACTAATTCAAAAAAGGGCTTTCAACGATGTTTGAAAGCCCTTTTTTTATGTGAGTTTTTTTGTTTTTGATTGTGGGTAAGGATTGCAAATCCGCGCTATCGGGTTTCGGTTTTTTTAATTGCCACCAACCCATAGATAAGCCTTACAAACTCATCCCAATTTACCTTACTTTAGTTAGCTTGGTATGAAAAAAGATTTCTTATACGTGTTTTCCCAAATATGAAAAATTATAGTCACAAATAAATTTTGTGCTGTAACTGGCAAAACTCTTTTTCTCCACGTATATACTCATCAAGATTAGAATTCTTTCTGCATCAAATAAAAACATCACTACCAACTCACTATATACAACCACATTGAAGTAATTTTATCCGACTTTTATTTGTGGGAGAAAAAAATTTAAAAAAAACTGCATTTCGATAAAATATTTATCACTTTCATTTGTCTACATAAATAGAGGCCCTCATAAAAATGAATTTTTAAACAAATAAAATTACAACATGAAAACAAAAGTTTTTAAAATAGCTGGAATAATAGTACTCGTTATTGCTGCAGGTACAGGATTTAGTTTTGCCGTAATGCTGCTGTGGAATGCGCTTATTCCAGACATATTCGGATTAGGAATTATCAGTTTTTGGCAGGCATTGGGATTACTTGTTCTTTCCCGTCTTCTGTTCGGTGGACACGGACATGGCGGTCCTGGATTTGGCCGTCATCGTAAATTCCGCGGTTTCGGACACAAAAATGCTATCCGCGAAAAATGGATGAATATGACTCCCGAGCAACGCAAAGAATTTGTAAACAGACGCAAGGAACATATGTGCGGCGGAAAATTTGGCCGCAGACCTTTCTTTGGCGGCAGGGATTTTGATTTTGAAAATGCAGATTTCGACAAAAAAGATAATGAGTAACAGCCAGCATCAGGACGTCGGAACTCTGGTAACAGCATATAAACCTCGTTTGAAAGCGTTTATCAATAAACGCGTTTCAAACAAGGAAGATGCTGAAGACATACTGCAGGACGTATTTTACCAACTGGCAAAAGTCGATACAGCAATGAACCCGATTGAGCAGGTTGCCGCTTGGCTGTATCGGGTAGCCCGTAACATGATAATCAATAAACAAATTAAGAAACATGAAGTAGAATTACCATCGTACCAAAACGAAGATGATGATGTCCTGCAGGATATTACAGAAATGCTGTTCAGTAAGCAAACATCACCATCTCCTGAGACAGAATACCTGTGTTCTTTAATGTGGATTGAACTCGAAAATGCCTTGGCAGAATTACCACAGGAACAAAGAGAAGTTTTTGAAAAAAGTGAATTAGACGGTTTGTCATTCAAAGAGATATCCAAAGAAACCGGTATTTCCGTCAATACATTGCTTTCGCGAAAGCGTTATGCTGTTTTGCATTTACGAAAACGCCTGTCTGAATTATACGAAGAAATCATTTATTCTTAATTTTTACAACAAGCGGGGAATATTCAAGTAGGTAAATTGCAGGACATTTGTATAAAATCTAAAGATTTACTATTCAAGCAGAATTAAATTCGATAAGCTGTTGTTCTTTCTTCTTGCAGGTTCTTTTTCTTGCAGTTATAAAAAATAACAGTAAAAATACTTATAAATTCAAAAAGAGTCAGGACGGATGTTTTGCGGGTAAACCGTCTATATTTTTTCAATTAAAATCTCTGCAAAAAAAGCTAATCATCTAATTTTTAATACAATCTAAACAAAACAATGGAAACTTTATTTGTTTTTAAAGTTTCCGTTGCTATATTTGCACTACAAAATTATTACAAAAAACTGAAAACATGGAAAATGAATGGAAAATTGATTCGAACGAATCAGACGTATTGATAAAAACGAGACATTCTTTGATTGACTACATGTCCGGGAGCAAAAATAATTTTAAAGGACACGTTGCCATACAAAACAACGAACTGAAAGATGCTTCAATTGAATTCTCTTTGAAAGCAAATGACAAGAGTAAAAATTCAGATTTGAAATTAATCGACTTTTTCGACTATGACGAAACCCCGGTTATCCAGTTCAAATCGACTTCTTTCCAAAAATTAAATAAAAACCTCAACTTTCTAAAAGGATTTTTGACGATTAAAAACATCACAAAAGTTGTCGAACTGGATACTGAATTCATTGGATACAACAATTATGACGGCGTTCAAAAAGCCTCTTTTGAAATTACAGGAAACATCAACCGCAAGGATTTCGGCCTGAATTACGGTCCTTATTACTCCCAAGGAGGATATGCAGTTGGCTCTGATATCAAACTCATAGCCAATTTGGAATTTGTTCATCAATAAAATCGATTGAAACACGGCTTAAACAAAGACACATCTTTATAATTTTACACTAAACCATTAACCTACAGTAACATACCACAAAAAAATGAAAGACAAAATCGTATCCAAAGCAAGTGATCTCTTTTTAAAACTTGGTTTTAAAAGCGTCACTATGGATGATATTGCAGGCGAAATGTGCATTTCCAAAAAAACGATTTACAAATATTTCTGCAACAAAGAGATATTGATCGAAGAAAGTACGGAAATGGTTCACAAAACCGTCCATGAAGTCATAAACACTATTGTTGCCAAAGACTACAACGCAATTGAAGAGAATTTTGAAATTCGGAAAATGTTCAAAGAAATGTTCCAGGCCACAGACACTTCTCCCCTTTACCAGTTAAAAAAACATTATCCTGAAATCTATCAAAAGGTAATGAACAGGGAATTGGATGAATGCAATATGTGTTTCAAACAAAACATTGAGAAAGGAATTCGGCAGGATTTATACCGAAATGACTTGGATATCGATATCTATGTCAAATTTTACTATTCGCTGATATTCAGCATTAAGGAAAACACCAGCTCCGAAAGAGAATCCACAAAACTGGAATTACAGGCACTGGAATACCACACAAGAGCGATGGCAACACCAAAAGGAATAGCCGAGCTTGAAAAACAACTACTTAAAACCAATATATAATGAAGAATATATTTATTATAACCCTCACCTTTTTTGCCTTGTGCGTCAATGCCCAGGACTCGAATAAGAGTTACTCCTTTACACTGCAGGAAGCCATAGATCATGCGCTTGAATACAATTATTCTGCTATCAATTCCGGCCGCGATATTGAGGCAGCCAAAGAAAAAAAATGGGAAACTACAGCAATGGGTTTGCCGCAGCTTAATGCAGGAGTTGATTTTACCGACAACTTTGTTCTGCAGAAATCGGTTGTTCCTGCTGAATTTTTTGGTGGAAAACCTGGTGAATATGCCGAAGTGGCTTTTGGTACCAAATACAATATGGTTGCCCGTTCCACTTTGAGCCAGCTTATTTTTGACGGTTCCTATATCGTAGCGCTTCAGGCTTCCAAAACCTATCTGGCTTATTATGAAAATGCCAAAAAAAGATCGGATATCGATATCAAAGAAATGGTTATCAACTCTTACGGCAACGTTTTGTTGGCCAAAGAAAATATAGCGATTCTGGAAAAAAATATTGCCTCACTGCAGAAAACACTGAACGATACTAAAGCCACGTATAAAAACGGTTTAATCGAAGAAGAAAGCGTTGAACAGCTTGAAATTACTTTGGCATCATTGGAAAGTACACTAAACTACAACAAACGTTTACTGGACATTACCTATAAAATGCTGAAAATTAATTTGGGTATCGACATCAATGACCAAATCACATTGACTGACAAACTGGATGTTCTGACCATTCAAAATATGGATCTTTCGTTCTCCAATTCAGAATTTGATGTGAACAGCAACATTAATTTTAAAATAGCCACCAATTTTGAAGAACAAAGAACATTGGAATACAAACTTCAAAAAAGCAAAGCACTGCCTTCATTATCTGCCAATTTTAATTTTGGGTACACTGCTTTTAAAGATCAGTTTGAGTTTTTTACCCAAAACCAAAACTGGTTTAATTATTCCAATGTTGGAGTCAGCCTGAACGTTCCAATATTCAGCAGTTTGGCCAGAAGTTCCAGAACACAGCAGGCAAAAATAGCTTTGGATCAGGCCAAAACAGTGTTAAACGAAACCGAACAAAAACTGAAACTGCAGTATGCTACCGCAAAAAGCGAATACGAATACAGCATCGCCGATTATGAAACTGCCAAAAGCAATTTGAATCTCGCTGAAAGAATCGAGAAAAAACAGCAGATTAAATTCACTGAAGGGCTTTCAACCAGTTTCGATTTTAATGATGCACAGCGTCAATTGTACACCGCGCAACAAAAATATTTGCAAACCATGGTTAACATCATCAACAAAAAAGCCAGTTTAGAAAAAATCATCACTAAATAACGACTACCATTAAATATAAACTTATGAAAAAGATACTAATACTAACCACTCTTTCCATCGTATTGATTGCCTGCAATTCATCACAAAAAAATCAATCGGTTGACGCTATTATTGCTTCCAAAGATGTAAAAGCAATAACAGCAAAAAAATCCGAACTGCAGGCACAGCTTACCCAAATCGACGAAGCATTGGCAACCTTGGATGTAAATAAGGAAGTCGTAGCATTGGTAAGCGCCGTAAAATTAAAAGACACAACATTCAACCATTACCTAGAGATACAGGGAAATATCAACACCAATGAAAATGTATTGATTCAGCCTGAATTTCCAGGAAATTTAGTGGAATTGAATGTAAAAGCAGGACAAAAAGTAAGCAAAGGACAGGTTTTGGGCCGTACAGATGACGGCGGTATGAGCCAGCAATTAGCCAGTGCCGAGAATCAATATGCTCTTGCCAAAACCACTTTTGAGCGTCAAAAAAATCTTTGGAGCCAAAAAATCGGTTCAGAAATACAATACCTTCAAGCGCAAGCACAAATGATTTCGGCACAAAAGGGAGTAGCTCAAATCAAAGCTCAAATTGCCAAAACAGTAATTCGAGCACCATTTTCGGGAACTATTGACGAAGTTTTTGTAGAAAAAGGAGAAGTAGTTGCCGCCAGTCCAAAAGGATTAATGCGAATCGTGAATTTAGGAAATATGTATGTTTCCACTTCCATTCCTGAAACTTATATCGGAAAACTGAAAATTGGTACCGAAGTAGATGTTTTCTTGACTTCATTAGGGAAAAGCTACAAAGGAAAAGTACGCCAAATCGGGAATTTCATCAATCCAAACAATAGAAGTTTCGGAATCGAGGTTAGCGTTCCTAATCCTGAAAATTTATTGCGCCCTAACCAGGTGGCTAAACTGAAAGTGATTGATTATGTAAGCAAAAATGCAGTAGTTGTTCCTACAAACGTTATTCAGCAGGATGCCAAGAAAAACAGTTTTGTCTATACCGTAGCCAACTCTAACGGAAAAACAGGTATTGCCAAAAAAGCAATTGTTAAAACAGGACAATCCTCAGACAATGTAACCGAAATTTTAAGCGGTCTGGATGCCGATGCTGTAATAGTTACTGAGGGTATGAATACCATTTCAGACGGGATGAAACTTAACTTCTAAAAAAAGTTGATGGTTGATGGTTGATAGTTCCTGGATTACCACAAACTATCAACCATCAACAATAAACAATAAACTTTTAAAAATATGTCACACCAAAATAAAGAATTTGGAATATCAAGCTGGGCTGTCGAAAACCGCGTTACAGTCTATATCCTGACTTTACTGATTGTAATCACAGGAGTTATTGCCTATGTAACGATGCCTCGGGAGGATTTTCCTGAAATTATAGAAAACAAGGTTTACATTTCATCTGTTTTCCCTGGGAATTCAGCCGAAGATGTGGAGAAATTAATCATCAAACCGCTTGAAAAAGAAATCAAAAACATCAGCGGGGTTGATAAAATCACATCCAGCTCCTTTCAGGATTATGGTATGATTATCGTCGAATTTGAAGATAAAGTAACCATTCTGGATGCCAAAACCAAAATCAAAGACAAGGTTGATATTGTAAAAGCCGATCCCGATTGGCCAAACCTTGACAATGGAAGTAAAGTAGAACCAAGCGTATTTGAATTGAACATTTCGGAAGAAGTGCCGATTTTGAATATCAATCTGCAGGGAAACTATACTACGCAACAGCTTAAAAAATACGGAGAATTGCTTCAGGACGATATTGAAGAAATCCCTGAAGTGAAAAAAGTTGACATTCTGGGTGTTGACGATAAAGAAGTGGAAATTGCCGTTGATATTTTCAAAATGACAGCAGCCCAGGTTTCTTTTGACGACATTCAAAATGCAGTGAAATACGAAAACATGACGCTTTCCGGAGGGAATTTAATTTCGCAGGGCTCCAGAAACAACATCCGAATTGTCGGTGAAATCAAAGATCCAAAAGAATTGGAAGACATCATCGTAAAACACAATGGCGGAACCGTTTATCTGAAAGACATTGCTGTTGTCAAGTTCAAAGAAAAAGAAAAAACCACTTACGCCCGTGAAAAAGGAACCGAGGTTGTGATGTTGAACGTAAAAAAACGTTCCAATCAAAACATGATTTCGGCAATTGAGCAGGTAAAAGAAAAAATAAAAGAAGCCCAGGCATCCTATTTGCCATCCAATCTAAAAATCGAATTAACAAACGACCAATCGTCACGTGTTGAACATCAGGTAGATGAACTTTCAAACCACATCATTTTCGGTATTGTGCTGGTAATGATTGTTCTGATGTTTACTATGGGGCTCCGAAACTCCTTATTTGTGGGGGCCGCTATTCCATTATCAATGCTTATGGCGTTTAGTATTCTTTCAGCATTTGGACTGACGCTGAACACTATGGTACTTTTTGGATTGGTTATGGGACTGGGAATGCTGGTAGATGACGGTATTGTTGTGGTAGATAACGTATTTGCCAATATGAAAAAAGGAATGCCAAGACTGGAAGCTTCAAAAATTGGTATCGGTGAAATCGCCTGGCCGGTAATTTCCTCAACCGCCACTACCCTGATGGCCTTTCTTCCTTTTGCCTTATGGCCGGGAACAATGGGTAAATTCATGAAATATTTCCCAATGACCCTGACCGTGACGCTTTCGGCTTCATTATTTGTCGCTATGGTTGTCAACGCCGCAATGACGGGAGGTTCTATGGATATTGAAGACAAAAACGTAAGCAAAAAATCAGCAAAACTATATTCAATAATTTTCACCATAATTGCTGTTATTTTTGTTTTGATCGGAAATGTTTACGATTCAAAATTCGCCAAAGCCATAGGACATTTGGCTATTATTTCCCTTGGATTGATGTGGCTGTACAAACTGAAACTCTACCAATGGACACAGGATTTCCAGCATAGTTTTTTCCCTAGAATGGAAGAAAAATACAAAACCTTTTTAGCCAAAATTTTGACAAAAAGAAGAGCCTGGTATGCTTTGGCAGGAATTATTGGAATGCTGGTTTTCTCATTCATGCTTTTGGGAATATTCCCTAGAAAAGTTCTTTTCTTCCCGGACAATATCCCGAATCAGGTAATTGCCTACATCGAATATCCGCAAGGAACCGATATTGAAAAAACCAATAAGGCTACCCTATTTGTAGAAAAACAGGTCATTGACGTTTTAAATAAATACATAGATCCAAAAACCAACAAAAACTATTTGGCCGAATCCATCGTGTCCCAAGTGGGAGTTGGCGCAGGTAATCCAAACGTGGATGCAGGATCAGCTTCAGAAACCCCTTTCAAAGGAAAAGTAACGGTGAATTTCTCTGAATTTAAATTCAGAAGAGGCATCAACACCGCAGACATTCTGGAAGAAATCAGAGGTAAAGTAAAAGGTATTGCCGGAGCTACTGTTACTGTCGAAAAAGACGCCAACGGACCACCTGCGGGTTACCCAATCAGTATTCAGCTGACCGGAATCGATTATGAGGAAATGCTGAAAGAAGCTGATAAAATGATTACGTTTATCAATTCCAAAAATATTCCGGGAATCGAGCGTTTGAGCATTGATGTCAACAAGGAAAGTCCTGAACTGGAAGTAAAAGTGGATCGTGTAAGCGCTGGAAGTTTGGGCGTTTCTACTGGGCAATTAGGTTTCAACTTGCGCCGTTCCGTTTATGGACAGGAAATTTCGACATACAAAGAAGGCGATGATGATTACAACATCACCATGCGTATGCAGGATGACCAGCGTAAAAATGAAAACATATTGTTCAACCAATCGCTGACATTCCGAAACCAAGCCAACGGGCAAATGATGCAGGTTCCGATTTCTGCCGTTTCTGAAACTGAGAAAACGACAACGTACAACCAAATCAAAAGGAAAAACCAAAAACGAATCATGACGGTTTATTCCAACGTTTTGACAGGTTACAACGGGGATGAAATCACCAAACAAATTGCTGCCGATTTAAAAGGGTATCAATTACCAAAAACGGTTACCTATTCCTTCTCCGGAGTACAGGAAGAACAAGGAAAAAATCAAAGCTTCCTGATGTATGCACTGTTTTTGGCTTTGGCCGGAATCACCATCATCATTGTGTTGCAGTTTAATTCGGTTTCCAAAACCATGGTAATCCTGTTTACGGTAATCCTGAGTTTCAGCGGTGTGTTTTACGGTTATGTAATTGCCAACATGGATTTTGTGATTCTGATGACCATGATGGGAATCATTTCACTGGCGGGTATTGTGGTGAAAAACGGAATCGTATTGATGGATTTCTTCGTATTATTATTGGACAAAAAAGTAGCCGACAAACACCTGCAAAGCCATGATGATTTAACGATAGAAGAAATCAAAGAAGTAATCATCGAATCCGGTAAATCGAGGTTGCGTCCGGTATTGCTGACGGCTTTAACTGCCGTATTGGGATTGATTCCACTGGCCATTGGACTGAATTTTGACTTCTTCTCCTTAATAACCGATTTGAATCCGCATATATTTATGGGAGGAGACAATGTGATTTTCTGGGGACCATTGGCCTGGACCATCATCTTCGGATTGACCTATGCCACCGTACTGACCCTGATTATGGTACCGGTAATGTTCTATCTGGTAAAAAGAACCAAATATTGGTTGAGAGATAGAAGAAAAGCACTGACTACCGAAGTATAATTTTTTATAACTTTCAAAAAGCCACCTGAAATTTGAATTTTGGGTGGTTTTTGGTTTTCTTAATTATTCTCCCTAAATCTTTTCCTCTCAAATACATCGCAAGATTACCAAAAATTGGTAACTTGGCTAAAAATTAAAACTCTTATGGGAAAAAATACATCTATATCACTGGGAAATCATTTCGAGAGTTTTATCGAATCAAGTATTTCGAAAGGTCGGTTTCATAATGCCAGTGAAGTAATACGAGCAGGCCTCAGACTTTTGGAAGATGAAGAAAACAAAGTGGAAGCTTTGAGAAATACAATCAATGAAGGAATTGAAAGCGGACGTGCAGTTGATTTTGAACCAAAAAAACATTTGGAAATTTTAAAGGCGAAAAGAAAGTAATGGCAAATTTCTTTCTTACCAATAAAGCTGTTGAAGATTTAACTAATATTTGGAATTATACTGTCAACAGTTTGTCAGAAAACCAAGCTGAAATATACTATAATTTACTGATGGATACTTGTCAGGAACTTGCTGAAAACCTTTACTTGGCAAATCTTTCGATATCGTCCAAAAAAACATTTTAGGTTACAAAACCGGTGAGCACATCATTTTTTATAGAATAATTTCTGAGTATGAAATTGAGGTTTCCAGAATTCTTCACGGACTAATGTGTTTAAAATCAAAAATTTAGAACTCTAACTAAACCGAGACAGCCCTTAAAAAAATTACAAAATGAACAACTCCCTTGAATACAAACTCATTAAGCCCGATAAATCGCTGGCGGATTTTGTGTATTGTTTTTCTTCACTGCAGAATCTGTCAGATTTTAATGAAGGCGTTGTTATTCCAAACGGCAGAATTGATTTGCTTTTATGCAAAACAGCCGGCAATCAATTTCAAATTGTACTGATGGGGCTGGAGACAAAACCTAAATCAATGCCCAAACGGCTAATTGAATCTTTTTTTGCCGTTAGTTTCAATCCGCTTGCTTTAGAATATATTTTTCAGGATTCTATTGCCGAATTTGTGGACAGCGGGAAAGAACTCCCGAACGATTTTTGGGATTTTACGATAGACGATTTAAATGATTTTGAAGCTTTTTGCAAAAAAAACACAGAAAAAATCCAATCTCTCCTGCCGAAAGAAATTGATGAGCGAAAACGCAGACTGTTTGAAATGATTTTTGCCGCCAATGGTGAAATAAATATCAAAGAACTGTCGGAAAAAGTGTTTTGGAATGAACGGCAAATCAACCGTTATTTCAATCATCGGCTGGGAATTTCGTTAAAAACATATTGCAGCATTCTACGTTTTCAGGCTTCACTTCACCATATCAAAGACGGCAACCTTTCGCCGCAACTCAACTATACTGATCAATCCCACTTTATCAAAGAAATCAAAAAACTTTCTGGTGTTTCTCCCAAAGAATTATTCAAAAACCAAAACGACCGATTTTTACAATTTTTAGTGTACCACGAAAAATAATTTTGCAACATAAAATTTAAAATTATGTTACAGAATAAAAAAACAGCCATTATTGGTGGTGGCCCCGGTGGGCTGACATTGGCAAGACTGCTTCAGCTGAAAGGAGAAAATGTAAGGGTTTATGAGAGAGATTTGAACAAAGATGCCCGTGTACAGGGTTCCCCTCTCGATTTGCACGACGATTCGGGACTCGCTGCTGTTAATAAAGCAAATTTACTGGAAGCATTCAAGGAAAATTATCTCCCCGGCGCAGACCGAATGAAAATCATGAATGAAGAAGCTGAAGTATTTTTCAGCGACCATGATGACAAACCTGTAGAAGATTTTGGTCATGAACACTTCCGTCCGGAAATAAGCCGGGGTGCATTACGAAAAATACTGTTGGAATCACTTCAACCGGAAACAGTAATCTGGGACAGCCATTTTATTTCGATGGAAGCGCAAGGCGAAGGCTGGTTGCTGCATTTCAAAAACAGAGATTCGGTTTATGCGGACATCGTTGTTGCGGCAGACGGTGCAAATTCCAAAATCCGTCCATATATTACTGACATCAAAGCTTTTTATTCGGGTGTAACAATGCTTGAAGGAAATATTTATGATGCAGAAAAAAATGCCCCGCAAATGAATGCCTTGCTTGGCGGCGGAAAAATAATGGCTTTCGGAAATAAAAAGAATTTATTGATGGGGCAAAAAGGGAATGACGAAATTGGCTTTTATGCGAGCTTCAAAACTGACGAAAAATGGACAGTCGATAATGGTCTGGACTATTTTGACAAATCTCAGATGCTGGCTTGGTTTCAAAAAGAATACCCGGAGTGGAGCAGTGTCTGGCATGAATTGTTTGAAAGTGTGACAAGCCCTTTTATCCCTCGTCCTATTTACTGCATGCCCTTGGATCAGAGCTGGAAATCGTTACCCAACGTAACAATGCTTGGCGACGCGGCACACGTGATGCCCCCGTTCGCAGGTGAAGGCGTGAACATGGCCATGCGGGATGCTTTGGAACTGAGCGAATGCCTGACAGATGACAAGTACAATTCTTTGCAGGAAGCTATTTCCTCTTATGAAATCAATATGCGGGAAAGAGCATCAAAGACCGCTAAAGAATCGCTGGATAATGGAGAACTGATGCATTCGGAAAATGCGTTGAAGAGTATGCTGGATTTTTTTCAGGGTCATGAAAATTAAATTCCAAACAAGAGCTCGATTATTGCGTTTTATATTATTCTGTCTTTTTCAAAAATTGCCTTTTGCCTGCTTCTTAGCCCTGATGGAAGCGGAAATCCTTATGGCCCGGGGTTTGGGCCATAAGATTGCAGCGGACAGCAGGAATCTGTGTTTTTCGGTAAAGCCTATTCTTTCGCTCCATATCTTTGTTGTTTTTTTAATACAATAAAGAATTGATATTGAAAAAATAAACGATTTTGGCTTTTGTACTTTACCTTTGCAGGACTTAAAAGCCTCACCGAATTCAAAATGAAACGAGAACACTACATCCCATTTGATAAGGAATTCCTACTCGAAGAACAACTGACGGAATACGCCGGAGACAAAAAACAGGCCGATGATTTCAAAAAACTATTCGACATCATTGAGCATTATTACCATTACGAAGCTTTTAACCTGATTCGGGACATCAAAAAGAATTACGCTCTTTTTGACCCTGATTTGCATCCCAAAGAAAGAGAAACTTTTAAGGGCAAAAGTGACATTTCGGTTTTTAAAGAAACGTTGCTTAAAGTTTTGGAACTAAGCAATTATTCGAGAGTGAGCCAGGAAACTCTGGACAAGGCTTTTCAGGATTCGGATTTGATTGGTCTGAAACTCGCCATTGATTTGGATATTTACAAGGATTATGAAATATATGTAAGAGGCCAGCATGCTGCGAAAGAAAAAGTTGCCAAATACTTTTTTTGGAAGAAAAAAATCGAGGTCGAGTATTATGACCGTGTGATGATTTACCTCAAATATCAGGATGCCGATTATTTTAAAAAAAATAAAATTAAAAAGTACAAATCGCTGACCGAACCGGGAACCATCGTTTTGAAAATCTTTAAACGTGTTCCCAAAAACGATCTCGAAACGATATTCCCGAATGCCATTCCCAGAATGTCATTAACCGATAAACTGTTGTTATGGGTTCCGGGCGTTGTGGGGGGAATTTCGTTATTGAGCACCAAAGTGATTCCGGCGCTGATTACGATGCAGACGGCCTACGAATCCGGTGAAACGATTGATCTTTTGAACAGCAAAACTTCGTTAAACCAAGGCTTGATTGCCCTCGGGATTTTGGGTGCGTACTTATTCCGCCAGTACAACAACTTTGTGAACAAGAAAATCAGATATTCGAAAATGCTTTCCGACAGTCTTTATTTCAAAAATCTGGGAAATAACAGCGGTGCGTTTTATTCGCTGCTGAACTCTTCGGAAGAGGAAGTACTGAAAGAAACCATTCTGGCCTACTCTTTTTTGAACCGAAGCAAAACTGCTTTGACTGAAGAAGAACTCGACCATCAAATTGAATCCTGGTTTAAAACTAAACTCGATACCGATCTTGATTTTGACGTGAAAGAGGCATTGCAGAAATTAAAAAACAGTGGTCTAGGGCATGAAACCAACGGAAAATGGAAAGTCATTTCTCTGGAACAGGCTCTTATCAGGATTGACGAAATCTGGGATGGGGTTTTTGATTACAATCAATACACTCAGTCGTTACCTTGATTCAGTTTCATATATTGTATTGCCTTTGAGATTGATTTTTATTTGCAACAAACTGGTTTTAACAGCTATTTAATAATGTTTAATTGCCTTTCTTTATAATCGAAATTCATTCCACTGTTTTCAATTATAATTAAAAGTATTTTACACTACACCAAACACTGCTTATTCCACAAATCAAAATACTTCTCTTTTTGTACTAACAAAGCAGAATGATCTCCTGACTCTACAATAGTTCCATTTTCCATTACCAAAATAGTATCAGCATTGGCAATCGTACTCAAACGGTGTGCAATAATAATTACTGTTTTCCCTTGTGCCTTAAAATTATCAATAACTTCTTTAACAATTTGCTCAGAGTTCGTATCCAAAGATGATGTTGCTTCGTCCATTAACAATATTTCGGGATTTTTATATAAAGCTCTGGCAATGGCAATACGTTGTTTTTGCCCTCCGGAAAGCATCGCTCCATTTTCTCCTATTTGGGTTTCAAAACCATTTGGCAATTTCTCTGCAAACTCTGTAATAGCTAATTGTTTGGACAAATCTAATATTCGTTGAATATTAGGAAATGAATCTCCCAAAGCAATATTCTCAATAATATTTCCTGAAAATAAATTAAGCTGTTGGGGAATTACACCAATACAATTACGCAGGCTTTTATAATGAATAAATTGTGTATCATAATCACCTATGTATATTTTCCCTTCCTTTATTGGATATAGATTTTGCAACAGAGAAATCAAAGTAGTTTTCCCACTGCCACTTTCACCAACAATAGCAGTAGTTTCATTCTTCTTGAAAACAGCATTAAAATTTTTAAACACATCAGTTCTGGAACCATATCGAAAAGATACATTTTCAAATTTTATATCACCAATACTTTCTCTTTGCAATTCGATTTTGTTTTCGGTTTCTTCTCTTTCCAAATCCATAATTTCAAAAAGCCGGTCGGTAGCAATCAAGGCATTTTGGGCCGTTTTATTCATGCCAATTAAAGAAGCCACAGGTGAAGTAAAATAGCCTATTAAAGCATAAAACGAAAATAATTCTCCAGGAGTAATTGATCTGTCAATCACATAACCAGAACCAATCCACATTAATATTACCGTAAAAATGGAGGCCAAAAATTGAGTGGAAGTTGATGCAAAAATTCCATTCAGCCCGGATTTGTAAGTTGTAAAAAGTAACTTAACAAACTTATTTTCAGTTTTCAAATTCGAAAATTCTTCTATTCCAAATTCCTTAACAGTGCGAACATGAGTAATACTTTCGACCAATTGAGTCTGCAATTCGGCAGCATTTTCCATAATGGTTCGCTCTACTTTTTTATTGAATTTGTTCAAAATAAAATAAATCAAAGCATAAAACGGAATTACAAGCAAAATTACCAATGCCAATTTCCAATAGTAAGTAAACATTAAGGTAAAGGAGAAAATCACAATAAACACATTGACAATCATCTCTATGGCTACCTCATTAATAAACGAACGTATTTTGACTGCATCATTTATTCTCGAAGTAATTTCACCTATTTGCATCGTATCAAAAAAACGCTGTGGCAAATGCATTAAATGCTTATAGTACCCCAAAATCAATTTGGCATCTATCAACTGTCCTGTTTTCATTACAAAAACACTCTTTTTGGAACCTATATAAGCTTGAAGTAGAATAATGACAATCATCGAAACACTCAGTAAATTAAGCAAATTCCTGTTGCCTTCTACCAAAACATAATCGGTTATTTTTTGAATATAAATAGACATGGCCAATCCCAAAACAGTAAAAAGGACAGCACCAACCAATGCCTGAATCAAAATGGTTTTGTGGGGTTGCACCAAATACCAAAACCGTTTTATGGGAGATACTTTCTCATTATAGGTTCTAAAATCATCGTTTGGAGCAAAAAGTACCAAAACGCCCGACCATATTTTTTGAAATTCTTCAAAAGTGTAGGTTTCCATTTTACCAAAAGCAGGATCCATAGCAACAATTTTGCCTTTGCTAACTGAATAAATTACCACATAATGATGCAATTGTTCTTTGACCACCACATGAGCAATAGCAGGAAGCGGAATTTTATCGATAGCATCCATTCCTCCTTTTACGCCTTTGGCTGTAAAACCCATTTTTTCGGCGGCTTCAATTATACCAAGTACATTAGTACCGCGTTTATCTGTATTTGCGTATTGACGGATTCTTGCTATTGGGAGATTAACTTCGTAATGATTTCCAATAGAAGCGAGACAAGCAGCCCCACAATCTTTAATATCATGTTGTTTAATTTTTATTGAGGCCATTAAGAGAGTATAGATAATAGAGGAAAGATTTTAAACTTTCCAAATGAATTAAAGTATTATTTTACAATTATTTCCAAACTTAAGATTTTGGGGAAATTTGTTTCGGGTTCAACCAGTCATCCATTTTGTCAAATAACAAATCATAAAGACTCCTTCTGGTTATCATATAACGAGTTGTAAGTGTCATTCCTTTTGAAATTTGGGTTTTATAGCCCGATTTCAATTGCATTACAGTACTGTTCAACGCGCAACGCACTTTAAAAAAAGCTTGTTCTCCCTGAATCGTAATATTACGGTCGATATCAATTACTTTACCTTCCAGTAATCCCCATTGATTGTAATTGAAAGCATCCAGCTGAAATTTTACTTTTTGATTATTACGTATTAATCCTATATCATTGGGTGAAACCATACTCTCCACAATAAGCCGGTCTGTTGCCGAAATCGTGGCAATAGGTTGCGAAGCATTGAGAAACGAACCTATTTGAATTCCCGAAAAATTCTCTACAGTGCCTGATAAAGGAGCTGTTATGGTGTAATTTTTGGCCTCTACATTTATTTTTTGCAGAGTTCCTTTTAGGTTTTGGAGCTGTTCTTGAAGCTCTCTTTTTTTGTTTTGCCATGCAGACCGTTGGTTTTTCTCCAATCCGGTTAATGCCTGTTGTGCATAGGTATACTCAAAACTGTATTTTTCGAACTCCGCTTTGGCAATGACACCTTTGTCATACAATAGTTTATTGCGGTCATATCCTGTTTTGGCCTGAGCAATTTTACTAAGAAGTTCCTCCCGTTTACTGGAATAGCTAAACCATTCCTGTTGCAGTTCCGGCGTTTTCAGCAAATTACTTTTACCCAAAATAACTAGCGATAAATCCTGAATCTGATTTTGAATAGTAGCTGAAAGCGTTTGATTGGTTGCTTTCTCCGTATCCAAATTATCAATGGTGAGTTGTACTAGCGTATCGCCTTTTTGTACTACACTATTGTTCTTTATATTCACAAAAGTTACTTTGCCGTTGACTAAACTTGTGAGTAGGACATTATCGGTTGTAGAGCGCACCATACCACGACTTTGACTGCTAATATCTACTTTAATAACGGGCAATAATGCTAAGATAAATAATACTGCTAAAACAACTACTATGTATATTGATATACTTTTAGTTTTGTTTTTGGCTATAAGATTTTCAAGGGTATTTATGGGATCTGAACTGAAATTCATTTAGGGTTTATTTAAAATAAGAATTGAAAAAATAAAACAGCGACAATGTAAATATCCGGCACAGACAACTTTTTCAATATAAATACTTTGCTTTAAAAGAGCTATAAATTCATTATTGATTCACAGATAAAACTATACCAAGATAAACATTAAAGTCTTCTTTTAGTGAGGGGGTTTCTGGGATAAACCCATCTGTTTTATAGGAAGCTCCGACATTAAAATATGCCGATTTTTTATTATTATTCCAATTGGAAAATCGAAGAGCAAGTTCAGATTTTATACCAAAACCAAATTGATTTTGATCTGTTCTAAATTCTAAATTTTTTGGCTGTTCCCAAAAATCTAATGATGAGTTCAATAAAAACATATCATTATGAAAAGCATAATTATGAAAGTTAATTCCACCTGCCAAAAACGTATCGCTTTTGTTGAAATACTGCCTAAAATATGGATTTATCTTATATTTCTCTTTTATGGTTAAATACACATTTTGTTCTGTAAAATCACCAAAAGGAGACAACGAATAATTTACTGAAAAACTGGATTTTACTTCTTTTGATAATTCAAAATTGCCAAGCTTCCATACATTTGGATTAAGAAAATTAAGCATCGACATATATCCCATACGCTTAGCGTATGAAATCTCCTCAGACGTCAAATCTTTCCTTTCTGTATAGCGATAAAACTCCATATTAGGTCTATGTAAATGCCGTATCATTCCATACAAATCATGACCTACAATGTCTCTTTCTAATTCTGGACTATCCTCCTCTTTAATTCCAACTTTATGTGAATACAAATTAGTCAAATAATAAAATTGAACACCCAATTTCCTCATTATATAATCTGGATATAAAACATTATAACTTTCTTCATTAAAGTTAAAAAAGAAATCTGATTTGTTTAAATACCCATAATCAGATTCCAAGCCAGCAGTATGTAAGCGAATATAATTAGGAAAAAAATTATCCCTTAAGTTTATTAAAGTTTCATTAGATACTCCAGTTACTTTGGCCACAAGATTTTTGTCCATAAACGGTTTATTAATACTACCAATGCCAAGTTCAGACATTACAGATCGATGCCCTTCTTCATGAGTCATTGGCATTCCAATTAAAGCAGTAAATAAAGACAAGCTCACAGAATATAGTTTTTCCTCTTTTTTCGACAATTGTTTGGCATTAATATTCCCTCCAATAAATCGGATTGTATTTAACATCAAGTTATTACTTTGATTCATAGTAAAAAGATAGTTTTTTCCATCATACAAATTGTAATTGTAATATTTTGTCTGAGAAAACAATAAATTATTTAAAAGAAATAATAAAAAAAAAGGAATTATTTTTTTTTTGTTCATAACATTTTTTTTTAATTCCAACTTTGATAATAATACAAAGTCTTTAAACAAAATTCCATAGCTAATTTGACTGTCCCTCTCTGAAAATGATAGTATAAATTAATAGTTATAATTTTGCAGTCATAAGAAAATTAAAACCATACTTTTTTCACAATAGAACAAAAAAATTAAGCTATGGAACTATTTTAATCAATAATTAATAGCACTTACGTTAAAGAAATTTAGATTTCTAGATTATAAAAAGAGGAATAGACCTCAGAAAAAAAATTATTACGATTCATTAACTCTCTCTAAAAAACAATCTTCTTCCACTTTACTTTTACGTAAATAAATCAAGAAACATGTTAACTTACTTCAACTGTTCCCCCTGCAAAAAGTATCCCTATAAAGATACCTATAACTAAAGCAGCAAATAAAAATCCACCTTGAACTTCCTCTAATTCTTGAGCATTAAGCTCTACTAAATTTATATTATCTAAATTCATTTTTTTCGTTATTTAGTCTTTTAATAAATTATATGCAATATACCCAATTGCAATACCAATTAAGAGTTCAATTATAAACCCTCCTTCAACTTCTTGTACTTCCTGAGCATTAAGCTCCACTAAATTCAAATTATCTAAATTCATTTTTTAAGTTTTTTTTAAAAATTAATCAATCGTTTGTAACAAAACCGTTTTCTCGAGAAATTCTAGTCAGTTGTTTATACATTCTTTATTATGGCAGATGTACTTCCGTGCTCTGTTTTTTTTTTAGGGTTACATAACAGCTGAAGCAATCCCTCATAATTGGCCAAATTATTATTTTAACACAGTTAAGTTTTCTTTTACAATCAACTTGATCAAATTCTTTTATCCTGAAAAGTTATTTGACACTATAATAACGAAGAATATTTCTACATCGAAACCTTTCATTATTTTAGGTTTATCATTTATAACAATTTCTAAAGTTAGATTTCCTCGATTCTTATTTGAAAAGAAAATCCCTTTTATATTGTTCTCTTCTCTATTGAAAATTTTAATTTTATTCTCTATTTTCAAAAAGGCAAATTTCTTTTAATTTATTATAACTTAAAAAATCATTGTTCATTGACGCACCCGTTATTTGAAAAAGACACTCGCCAAACCTTTTACTTTCAATTGATAAATAGGTTTATTTGCAAAATTTTATTGCTACGAAGTTGGGAGACTACATATAGATGGGTCTTATTTATTTTAATTCACTAAATTTTTTTTGGATAAAAAGCTCTACATTTTTAGGAATTGGTGTTATATAATTATTCCCGACTTTTTCCCAAAATTCATCTTTATAATTACTACTATTAATAAAACTATAAAAATTATTTTTTGACTTAGAATTCACATCTGTTAATTCCTTATCTATTATATAAACTTCATTGATACAATTAATGTTTGTAAAATCTGTATCTTTTTTTTGTTTTATGTTATATTCGCGATATTCCTTAAAGTATAATAGATCTTTTATATTATTAATGTATCCATTGTTTCTATAAATTGCATTAACAGTGTAATTTTCTAAGATTGATTCCGTTCCAAATAGGCTCATAACTTTCGGATTCTTTTTAGAATATATTTCCATATTTAAAAAAATATTTTCCTTCTCTGTTCTAATTTCCCCTATTTCTAATCTATCTTTTTTTACAAGCTTATAATCATTTTGATTATTGATAGTATACTCTCTTTCTAATTTTTGATAATCTATAAAATTACCCAAACCTGGAACTCCAGCAATATTAAAATTTAAACGAATTAATCCTTTTTCATCGATTTGTTTTATATCGGAATCTTTTAATGAGCGATTTTGCAAAATATTAATTGTTGCTTTACCTGTTTTAGTAGATATATAATATTCAACTATGCCGTCCATGTAGTATTGCGGTTGTTTATTGTTGAATTGAATATTTCTAAAATAACCCGTAAGCTTAATGTATTTTTTATTATTACTGTAAACAATAACCTCTTCAAGATTATTTATTTCATCTATTTGGAATGGTATTAGAATAATATTATTTGTACTATTAAACTCTTTTAATAAGACACTTTTATTTTGATAATTATTATGACGAAAAATTATTTGTTCGATATTTAATTCATTTATCTTAGTGAGTTGTTCTTGTGAAATCTCACCATTACGATCTGTAATTCCTATAATATCACCTTTTTCAGAGTAAATTTCAGTGAATGAAATTGTTTTTTTAGATATAGAATCAACAGTAATTTTTTGAGAAAAAACAGAAAAAGACAGTAAAAAAAGTGATAAATAATATTTTTTTTTCATTACACTACTAAAATATGATTAGGAAATATAAAAGAGACCTCAAAAAGGAGGTCCCTTTTTAATTATGAAAACAACCAAATTAATTACAGGTTTGAAACCAATGAAACTCAGTGTTATGCTTTATTCCGTCTAGTACACCAGTGATGCATACAAGTCCAAATAAAATGCCTCCCTCAACTTCTTGTACTTCCTGAGCATTAAGCTCCACTAAATTCAAATTATCTAAATTCATTTTTTAAGTTTTTTTAAAAATTAATTAATCGTTTGTAACAAAATCGTTTTCTCGAGAAATTCTAGTCAGTTGTTTATACATTCTTTATTATGGCAGATGTATTTCCTTGCTCTGTCTTTTTTATAGGGTTACATAACAGCTGAATCAATCCCTCATAATTGGCCAAATTATAATTGTAGAAAATAATCTAACTTTCAGAGTAACGTCTTACTAGAAAACTGTTTCACTTTCTGATGCCAAAACTAGCCGAAACATCCTATAAAAAGCAAACTATTGCTATCGGAATTCATGAATTCGGACACGGTTTTCAGGAATTAAAAGATTTAATTGTTTATAAATAACTAAAAATCAACAATATGTTGTATTTATAAGAAAATGATTATTTTTTAAAAAAAATATTGATGTTTGCTGTATTTTTGTAAAAACCAAACCTAATGACCTACTTAAACTATAAGAAAACACTTTTTTTAGTCTTAATCCCTTTTACTTTATTTGGACAGTTACCCAAAAATAATCTTACAAGACTAACTTATGATTCTCTTAATAATCTGTATTTTGACAACTATAAAAACCAAAGTAAACAACTAGAATATGCAAAAGCTTATATGACTAAAGCTAATGCTGACAATGATCCCATTAGAAAAGCAAATGGATACTATCTATTTGCGTTATTATCTGAAAGCAATAAAGCCATCCGCTATTTGGATAGTTCAATAGCCAATTCTAAAAACAAAAACGACATAAAGTTTCCTGCTTATACTTATTCCGAAAAAGGTTATATCTTAAAAAAGCAATTTAGATATACAGAGGCAATAGATAATTTTATATTAGCTGAAAAGGAAGCTAAAAAGAACAATATTGATTATTATTTTCGAATAAAATTTTCTATCGCTATTTTGCGATCCGAGGAGTTAGGAGAAGTCAATGAAGCACTCAATTTGTATAGAGAATGTTTTAATTATTATAAAGATAAAGAAATAAGAACTACCAAATATTCTATTGATTACCAGAATGTCATATTCGCACTTGCAGATGCATATAAGGTACTGAACCAATCTGACTCAGCAACCTATTACAACAAATTAGGTTATCGAGAATCCGAAATTACTAAAGATGATGAAATTAATGCACTTTTCATATTAAATGAAGGGGCCAACTTAGTTTTAAAAAAGAAGTTTAGAACTGCATTGGACAGTATCAACAAAGCACTCCCAATAATGATTACTTTCAAAAATGAAGGAAACATATTAGCGAGCTATTATTATTTAGGAAAAATCTATGAAGGCCTTGGAAATAAGGCCCTCGCTGTTAAAAATTTTATTAAAACAGATTCTATTTACAATAAAACAAAAAGAATAACTCCCGAATTTACAAGTGGATACTCTTTTTTAATATCATATTTCAAAGAAAAAGGAGACAAAGCAAACCAATTAAAATACATAACAAAATACATGCATATTGATAGCACTTTGCAAAAAAACTATAAAGAATTGACAAAAAAATTGGAAAGAGAATATGACACCCCCCATTTACTTTCCGAAAAAGAATTACTGATACAATCTCTTGAAAATGACAAGAAAAAATCGTACTGGGGCATCGGCAGTTTACTTTTAATAACTATTTCTGTTAGTGGATTTGGAATTTACCAACACAACCTCAAAAAAAAGTACAGAGCCCGATTTGACAAAATTATGAATCAAACCGAGGAATTCAATTTTCCCTTAACCAATACCCCTAAAAAAGAAATTGAGATTCAAACAAGCAATACCAAAGAAGATATTGGCATTGCAGAAGAATTGGTTAATCAAATTCTGGAAAAACTCAAACACTTTGAATCAAAAAAAGAATACTTACAACCTAATATTACAATACAAATGCTTTCAATAACATTTGAAACAAATACTAAATATATATCTAAGATTGTAAATGCCTACAAAGGAAAAACATTCATTCAATACATCAACGATTTAAGAATTGAGTATGCTATTGTTCAATTGCAAAAGAACAATAAACTAAAAAAATACACCATCAATGCCCTCGCTTCGGAATTTGGTTTTAATGGTGCCGAATCCTTTTCGTCCGCATTTCACAAAAAAACAGGAATAAAACCAACTTATTTCATCAAAGAATTAGAAAATTCGGCAAAAAACTAAATACAACAATATCAGAAACTTAACCTCTTTAAACAATCGAAATTCCTGAATTTCGACAAACAAAACAAACTATTTCTAATTTAATAAATAAAAGACATAATAAATTTGCTCCTAAATTATAACCTAATAAATTAATAAAATTATGAAAACTGATAAAGAGAAAAAAGCGCCTAAAAAATTTGATTTAGAAAAAATGAATGTAGCAAAATTAAAAAATATTCATTTGATTAATGGAGGTAATTCGCCAGGCGATATATATACTACTACAGATACAAGAGATTTAGGTAATCGTAGGTAACTAAAAAACATTTTAATTTTCACACTTGTAATTCATGAAACCCTCTTATATTTTTCTTTTCTTCTTAATTTTCTTCATAAGCTGTAAATCAACAAAGGAATCTACTGTCTCTTCTGTTAAATTTACGTCTAAAAAAAACCTTAATCCGTTGGTAATGCAAACTTGGTATCAAAAAGATTACCAGCAAGATTCTATCCCTGGAATTTCATTAGACAAATGGTATAACAAAAAAAAATTAAAAAACAAAAGTGTAATCGTTGCAGTAATAGACACTCAAATCGATTTGAAACACGATGATTTGCAAGATCAAATTTGGGCTAATCCTAAAGAAATATCAGACAATGGTATCGATGATGATCACAATGGATATATTGACGATATCAATGGCTGGAGTTTTACAGGAACTAAAAGTGGTGGCTATGTTGTATGGGGTAATTTTGAGTATACACGTGTAATAAGAAATTGGCAACAATTATTCAAGGATAAGACAGAAAATCAAATTGACGCTCTTGACCTACCTAATTATAAAGAATACCAAAGAGCTGTTAAAATGCAGGAGAAACAAAGCATTTATTACAATAGATGGTTACAGTCTTGTAAACACAGTATTACAGTTTACCCATTAGTAAAAGACACCCTAAAATATTTTTTTCCTAAAGAAGATTATACCTATCAACAATTGGATAGTTTGTATAAAAAATATAAAATTAATGACAAAACATATCGACAAAGGCGTGAAGACAATGATAAAGATTTAGGAGCCTTGATTGACTATAGAATGCTTAGTCTTGAGAGTAACGAAAATTCACTAGAGGACATTATAGAAAATAAAACACAAATAGACTCTATAGTAAATAAAAATTTAAACATAAATTTCAACGAACGAACATCTATTGGTGACAATCCACAAAAATTGGAAAAAGGATATGGTAATAACCTAGTCTGTAACAACAAAATAGGACATAGAAATATTCAGGATCATTGTACAAAAGTCTCTGGGATTATTGCCGCCAATAGAAATAATGCTATTGGTATAAAAGGAATTTCCAATAATGTAAAAATAATGCCCCTAAGTATTTCTTTTTCTGGGGATGAGCATGACAAAGATATCGCCATGGCAGTACGTTACGCTGTAGATAATGGTGCAAAAATAATCAATATGTCATTCGGAAAAGAATTCTCATTGCACAAAGAATGGGTTTTTGAGGCTTTTAAATATGCCGAAGAGCATAATGTTTTACTCGTACATTGTGCAGGAAATAACGGTTTTAATGTTGATGAGAATCCATATTATCCTAGCGATAATAATTTTGATGGATCCAAAGAAATATGCAGTAATTTTATAAATGTAGGATCCATTTCCTCTAGACTGGACAGTACATTTGTATCCACTTTTTCCAATTATGGTAAACAAAATGTAGATTTATTTGCCCCAGGAGAAGAAATTTATACTACATCAACAGGCAATAAATATGTGTCCGATTCCGGAACCTCGCTAGCAGGACCAATGGTTTCAGGAACAGCATCATTAATCTGGTCGTATTACCCAAACCTTACCGCTGCGCAAGTAAAACAAATAATCTTAGACTCAGGAACTGCTTATGACATTGAAGTTATCCTTCCTGGTACAAAAGACAAAAAAATTCCTTTCTCAGAATTATCCAGATCCGGTAAAGTTTTAAATATCTATAATGCTATGAAAATGGCTGAAAAAGTGAGTAAACATAAATACTAATGAAATCAATTTACCCATTAGTTTTCTTTTTTTTAATTTTCATAGGGTGCAAATCAACAAAGGAAACTGCATCTGCTTCCTTCAAGTTAACTACAAAAAAAGAGTTTAGTCCATTAACCATGCAAACCTGGTATCAAAAAGACTACCAGCAGGACACAATCCCGGGAATTTCTTTGGATAAATGGTATAGTCTAAACAAAATGAAACCGAAAAGTAAAAATATTATTGTTGCCGTAATAGATACCCAAATTGACCTGAAGCACGAAGATTTACAAGGGCAAATCTGGACAAACCCCAATGAAATTACAAACAATGGGATTGATGATGACAAAAACGGCTATATAGACGACATCAATGGCTGGAGTTTTACAGGAACTAAAAGCGGTGGATATGTTGTATGGAATAGATATGAATACGTGCGTATTGTAGAAGCGTGGGGACCATTATTTAAAGATAAAACGGAATCTCAAATCGACACCCAAGACTTGTATAAATATAAAGATTACCAAAGAGCAGTAAAAACACTTGAAGAGAAAAATAAATATTATAAAAAATGGTTTAAATCCCTAAACTACAAGGCTACTATTTATCCTACAGTAAAAGATACTTTAAAATATTTTTTTCCAAAAGAAGATTATACCTATCAACAATTGGACAGTATCTATAAAAAATATAAAATAAATGACAAAAAATTTTGGCAAAGGCGTGATGATAATGATCAAGATTTAGGAGCATTGATTGGTTGCATGATGGCCAACATAGAAATGAATCAAAAAACTCTTGAAGACATCAAAGACCAACAAACCCAACTCGACTCTATTGTTAATAAAAACCTGAATTTAGATTATGATGAACGAATGGCGATAGGTGATAATCCAACTATACTAGAAAAAGGGTATGGCAATAACAACGTTAGCAATACTATAAAAGGCGTCAGAACTATTCAAGATCACAACACAATGGTATCTGGTATTATTGCTGCAAACAGGACTAATGACAAAGGAATAAAAGGGATTGCACAGAATGTAAAAATCATGCCCTTGAACATTTCTCCTTCTGGGGATGAACACGACAAAGACATTGTCATGGCGATACGCTATGCTATAGATAACGGAGCTAAAATAATCAATATGTCTTTCGGTAAAGAATTCTCAATGCACGAAGATTGGGTACTTGAGGCTTTTAAATATGCTGAAGAGCACAATGTTTTACTCGTTCATAGTGCAGGAAATGATAGTGAAAATGTAGATGAATTTAAATCTTATCCTAGAGATTTTGTTTATGATGGATCGAAAGAAATATGCAACAACTATATCAATGTGGGGTCTACATCTCACAAATTAGACGGTACGTTTGTCTCTGATTATTCTAATTATGGCAAACAAAATGTAGATTTATTTGCCCCTGGCGAAGAAATTTACACCACTGGTGCGGGCAATATTTATAAAACAGATTCTGGAACTTCCTTTTCAGCACCAATGGTTTGCGGAACCGCCGCATTAATCTGGTCGTATTATCCAAAACTTTCCGCAGCACAAGTCAAACAAATAATCTTAGACTCAGGAACTGCTTATGACATTGAAGTTATCCTTCCTGGCACAAAAGACAAAAAAATTCCTTTCTCAGAATTATCCAAATCCGGTAAAGTTTTAAATGTCTATAATGCCATGCAAATGGCTGAGAAAGTGAGTAAACAATAAAACCTCGTAACTTTTAAGCATAAATAAATTGAAAAAAACCATACTATTCTTAGCTGTTAGTTTTTCCGAAATCGTATTGGCTCAATCCCCGATTTTAGCTCCGTCAGTTCCAACAATCGATGTATATCATGGCATAGAAATTACCGACGATTACAGAAATTTAGAAAATTTGGAGGATCCTGCCGTCATTGATTGGATGAAAATCCAGACTGCTTATTCTGAAATGACCTTGAAAAACATCTCCGGTAGAAAGGAATTCTTAGAAAGAATACTAAACCTAGACAAAAAAACTGAATTTATTTATGGAGGCAACATAGAAATAACTGCTGATGGTACTTATTTCTATACTAAAATGCGTAATGACGAAACATACCGGAAATTGTATTGCAGAAAAGGACTTAATGGCAAAGAACAATTACTTTTTGACCCGAAGGATTTTAAACCTGAAAGTGATAAAAAATATTTGATGAGTTATTACGCTCCATCTAAAGACGGCTCTAAAGTTGCCATTGCTGTTACTGAAGGCGGAAAAGAAATTGCAGAAATTATAACTTACGATATAACAAAAAACAAAATATTGCCAGAAATTATTACAAATAGCTGGCCAAGTGATTTAGGAGGTATAAACTGGTTACCTGACAATTCTGGGTTTATTTATGTTCACATTCCAAATATTGACAATAAATCTGATGATTTCATTAAAAACACCCAATCAGTCATCTATAAAATTGGAAGTAATCCCAATACAGTAAAAGATATTTTTTCTAGATCAAATAATCCCGAATTAAAATTAAATAAAGAAGATTTTCCTATTGTAACAATTCCTCCTAAATTCAACAATTATATTTTTGGAAGTATTGAAGGAGCTACTGTTTACAGTGATACTTACTATGCAAAAGTCACAAATTTTTATAATGAAAAAGTAGTTTGGAAACCATTCTTTAAGAAAGAAGAAAAAATTAAAAGCTTTATAATTGATGGAAATGATATGATTTTTATTTCGGAGAAAAACAACAAAAACTTGTTGTGTAAAACATCACTTAATAATCCAGATTTTGCTACTCCTAAAGTTATTGTTCAACAAATAAACAATGAAATAATACAAGAAGTTATAAAAACAAAAGACGGCCTCTTTTTTTCTACAATAAAAAATGGAGTAGTTGCTAATTTGTATTTTTATAATGGAGAGAATTATAAGAAAATCAATTTACCTGCACCTTCAGGAGCAATTTCTATACAAACAATAAGTCCAGAAGCATCAGATATATGGATTTATTGCTCTGGATGGAGTCAAAAACGTAAAAGATACAAGTACGATATTAAAGCAGACACCTTTAAGCCTGAAGACATCCGTGAAGAATCAGATTATTCCGAATACAATGATCTAATAGTCGAAGAAATAGAAATTAAAACACACGATGGATTAAATTTGCCTTTGACGATTATTCATAAAAAAGAATTAAAAAAAGATGGCAGAAACAGAGTTATCATGGACGGATATGGTTCTTATGGTATTTCAAATAGTCCTTATTTTTCGCCATCTAGTTTGTTATGGGTTTTAGATGGAGGCGTTTTAGTACACACCCATGTTAGAGGTGGAGGAGAAAAAGGAGAAACATGGCATAAGGACGGCTTTAAAGAAACAAAACCAAATTCTTGGAAAGACTTTATTACAAGTGCTGAGTATTTAATTAAAGAAAGATACACATCTCCAGAGTTTTTGGGTGCAGAAGGAGGAAGTGCTGGCGGTATTTTGATAGGCAGGTCCATTACAGAAAGACCCGATTTGTTTAAAGCAGCAATTATTGATGTCGGCGTATTAAATACTGTTCGTTTTGAAAAAACACCTAACGGACCAAATAACGTAAAAGAATTTGGAACTGCTGAAAACAAAGAAGAATTTAAAGCTTTGTTTGAAATGGATGCTTTTTATCATATTAAAAAAGGAACAAAATACCCAGCAACACTAATAACGGCTGGTATGAACGACCCAAGAGTAACAGCTTGGATTCCGGCTAAATTCGCAGCCAAACTACAAGCTAACAATGGAAGCAATAATCCTATATTTTTAAATGTAGATATAGAAAGTGGCCATGGCGGAGACGTCACTTTTGATAAATTCTATGACAAACTTGCTGACTCCTATGTCTTTTTTTATTGGCAACTTGGCCATCCAGACTATAAATTAGTGACAGAGTAATGCACAATTACAAAATTCGTCCTTTCCAACAGTTTGTTTTAAGAACTCCATTATTTCCAATAGCATTCTATAAAAATGTAATTACCAATTATTCTATTGAAAACCTGTTACTACAGTTAGAAAATGAATATGTTCGAGAAGCTATCCACTTAGCTTCACCAGAACTGCTTCGCGCTTTAGATAAATGGAAATTGAATCCTTCTAATATATCCGATAAAAAAAAATTAGCTTTAGAACACAGTTTTCTCAAATATTTATCCAGAATGTCTGCCCGCTGTACCCCTTTCGGACTATTTGCGGGTTGTACAGTTGGCAAAATAACTTCCGCAACGGACATTATACTAGAAGCTCCTGAAATGTATTCTCGGCATACACAATTTGACATGCAGTTTTGGGTAGCCTTATTGCAAGACTTTTCGAAACGAAAAGAAGTTATTCCTCCTCTTAAATACTATCCCAATAACACAATTTATGAGCTCGGGGATTATTATAGGTATATTGAATACAAATACGTTAAAACAAAAAGAGAGCACAGTATTTCGGCAATACGAAAATCCGATTTATTGACACTTTTATTCTCGAAAAACAAATCGGGCATGACAGTTCATGAAATGATTCATTTACTAACTGACGATGATTCGGAAACTGAAGAAGCTTTAGAGTATATTAATCAACTCATCGATTTTCAATTTCTGGTAAGTGAATTGGATGCCACTGTGACTGGAAATGATGACATAGAAAGAATATTTGATATTCTACACAATATTCCATCTTTAAATTCTGAATACAAGACCCTAAAAAAAATAAAAAAACAGCTTATTGCATTGGATTCAAATCTAATTCCTTCCGAAAATAAGTACGAAGAAATAAAAACAGAAATTCAAAAATTAGATATTGAATATGACGACAAATACCTTTTTCAAACTGATTTAAACACAACCACTTCTGTAAACACATTAAACGACATTGTATCTGAAAAGGTACTACAAGCTATTCGTTTTTTAAATGGAATTCAGAAGCAAAACCAATCTGTGAATCAACCCCATTTCATTAAGGCATTTACCAAAAGATACGAATCCCAGGAAATACCTTTGACAATCGTTTTGGATACCGAGACAGGGATTGGCTATCTTCAAAATCAAGAGATGAATGACACTCATGATCTTTTGGATAAATTCTCTTTTGCAACTAAAATTTTAGAAGAAAAAAATCAAGTCTGGGAAAAATTGGACTTTATTTTAGAAAAAAAATTACAAGAGTGTCTCATAAATAAAGAAAAGATCATAACTCTTTCAGAAAAAGATTTCCCTGATTTTGATACAAACTTGGAAAATGCTCCAACCACTTTTTCGGTTATGATTGAGTGTTTGAAAAAGAATGGAGAGGAAATCATTGCAATAGAATCATCAGGAGACGTGAGTGCTGCAAAATTACTCGGGCGTTTTTGCAATGGGAATACTGCAATCCATAATTTGACCAAGGAAATCATCGAAAAAGAAATCAATTATCATTCAGACAAAATTTTGGCAGAAATCGTCCATATTCCAGAATCCAGAACCGGAAATATATTGAGAAGACCTGTTTTGAGAGATTTTGAAATTCCTTATCTATCGAATTCAGGGGTAAATGAAAAATACCAAATTGAACTAAATGATTTGATGATTTCTATCAAAAACAACACTATAATTTTAAGATCCAAAAAACACAAAAAAGAAGTTATTCCTTGTTTGTCGAATGCACACAACTATTCCAATAAATCATTGCCTATTTATCATTTTTTAGCAGATTTGCAATCGCAAAATTTAAAACCAATTTATAGCTTCTCGTGGGGAATTTTAAAAACTCACCATAACTATTTTCCAAGAGTCGTATACAAGGATATAATTCTTTCGAAAGCAAAATGGAGTGTAACCAAAGAAGAAATAGATTTTTTTTATTCCCAAAGCAATCCTTTCCTATTAGAAATTTTTACAGTTTGGCGAACTAAGCGTAACATTCCCAGATTTGTAAACTGGGTCCATTTTGACAACACTCTTTTAATCGATTTTGAAACAGAAACAGGAATTCAATTATTTCTAAAATCGGTACGTAATCACACTAGCATTAACCTTGAGGAATTTTTATTTACAGAAGAATCTGTAGTTAAAGATAAAGCTGGGAAAAACTTCACCAATCAAATTATTCTTTCATTTTACAAAGAGCAAGTATAAACATGAAAAGGGATTTTTGCATTGGAAGTGAATGGTTGTATTATAAAATATATACTGGCGTTAAAACTGCCGATGTAATTTTAATTGAAAACCTGTATCCTATTATTCAAGAATTAAAAGCTGAAAATAGAATCCAAAAATGGTTTTTCATTAGATACAAAGACCCCGATGAACACATCAGAATACGGTTTTACTGCGAAAATAGAGAGAATATTTCAATAATAATTTCAAAATTATACCCTGTTTTATATACCTTACTCCAAGAACATACAATTTGGAAAGTACAAACAGATACGTATCAAAGAGAATTGGAAAGATATGGGGAAAAAACTATTGAAGACTCCGAAACTTTATTTTGGCAGGATAGTGAGATGATGCTAAATTATCTCTCCCTTAAATCAGATTTCATTAAAAATGAAATGGAATTGATTTTTAGTTTTCTTTCAATTGACAGTTTTTTAAATTCATTTTCGATAAACAATAGTCATAAATTGACTTTAATGGATGAATTACAAGTTTCTTTCAAAAAGGAATTTGATGCAGATAAAACTCTTAAAAAAGAAATGGACAAACATTACAGAGAATTGTCTAAGGAAGCACAATATTTTTTGAGCAAAACTGCTTCAGAAGATTATCCCAAAATTTATGAAATGATTGAGGAAAAACAAACACAAACCTTTCCATCAATCTTATCAATAAAAGACAAATTAACAATTTCCTTATCTGATTTTCTTAAGAGTCATATCCACATGATGATAAACCGTCAATACACATCTAAACAAAGAATGTACGAGTTGTTAATATACGATCATCTATTCAGGTATTATAAAAATATTAAACACTTTAAAAAAATAAAAAAAGGAGAGAATCAATAAAGACTTTCTCCTTTTTTATACATTAACTTCGAAAGTTACTCCGCAGTAACAGGGTCGATTATTTCGGAAACAACACTTATTTTATTCGCGGGAAACCCACCTTTTTCGGCATGTTCCCGAATCATTGCTTCATTTGGAGCAATATAAACACAATAAATTTTGTCGTCCGTCACATAACTGTGTTTCCATTGTATTTCCGGCCCCATTTTTCTTAAAACATCGCAAGACGCATTCGAAATTTCTTTTAACTGTTCTGGTGTTAAATCCCCTGCGTTGGGAATTTCCCTTTCAATAACATACTTTGGCATACTAATCAGATTAAAAAATTAGAATTAAATAATTATAGAAAATCTCTTTTGTCCCGTTTGGCAAATACCGAAAAGGAATGAAAGAGATTAATGCAGAAAGGGGCGGTTTGCACAATTGCATTTCAAATTCAATAAACCTGAAAGCACTGAAAGAATCAAAATCGGCTTATACAGTAACCTATAAAAGCCGATTTCTTAACAAACACAAACTTTATAATTCAGCGCACTTTCAAATAGATATTTAAACTAACTGATTCTCTATTTTTACCTTAAACCATATGTTGTGTTTCCTTTAATAAAGATACAATAAACTATTGTAAATCAGTCTAATACTTAACAAAGCTATAACACGAAAAATACAGCAGCAAAAAAAAGGAGAAAATCAATAACGATCTTCTCCTTTTCTTAAATTAACTATGTATTGCTACTCGTTTGAATTTGCAAAAGCATCCTGTCTCCAATTTTTAACTTTTGCAACCTGGTTATTGGAGAAATCAACTTCGCAAAGACTGTTTTTACCTTCTTTTTGAGACCAGAAAAACCACTTGCCTGTTTTTACACCTGCCGTATATTCTCCTGAAGCAATCTTGTCTCCGGATTCATTATAAGAAACCCAGAGTCCTTCCAATTTGCCGTTTTCAAAATAACCTTCCTGTTGCACTTGCCCGTTTTCATAAAAATAGGTGGCTTTTATTTTTTTGCCGAACGGCTCAAGAACAGGTTTAATATCTTGTGCAAAAATTACCCCTGAGAATAATACCGCTGCTAAAATTCCAAGCTTTTTCATATCGTTAGTTTTTAATTGTTTACATCCTTTCTATCAAAATTAACAACAAAATTTACATTAAAAAAACATTTTGGTAACAATTTCGTAACACAGACAAAAGCTTAACATTGGAAATCAAAAAATAGGAATTTTCATTCTAAAAACAAACGTTTTTGACAAGTTTGAATCAAATATTCACAATTTGATAAGAAAACAAAAAAAGGAAAATGTAAAAAATAGACTTTCACAATCTAAAATTGATAATTAGTCCTAAATTTGCAGTCGCGCTAAAAAAGCAAAAAAACTAAAATTTATATCATGTACAGAAGTCATAATTGCGGCGAATTAAACGCCTCACATATCAATACAGAAGTTACGCTAGCCGGTTGGGTTCAAAAATCAAGAGATAAAGGATTTATGAATTGGGTTGATTTACGCGACCGTTATGGAATTACGCAATTGATTTTTGATGAAAGCCGTACTGTAAAAGAAGTTTTTGAAGCTGCCAAAACATTGGGACGCGAATACGTGATTCAGGTAAAAGGAACCGTGATTGAGCGTGAAGCCAAAAACAAAAACATTCCGACTGGTGAAATTGAAATTTTGGTTTCGGAACTAAACATATTAAACAGTGCTTTGACTCCGCCGTTTACTATCGAAGATGAAACTGACGGTGGTGAAGACATCCGAATGAAATACCGTTACCTCGATATCCGAAGAAATCCGGTAAAAAACAGTTTGCTTTTCCGTCACAAAGTGGCAATGGAAGTTCGCAAATATCTTTCAGATTTGGATTTCTGCGAAGTAGAGACTCCTTACTTAATCAAATCAACGCCGGAAGGTGCTAGAGATTTCGTTGTTCCGTCAAGAATGAACGAAGGACAATTCTATGCTTTGCCACAATCACCGCAAACTTTCAAACAATTATTGATGGTGGGCGGAATGGATAAATATTTCCAAATCGTGAAATGTTTCCGCGACGAAGATTTACGTGCAGACCGCCAGCCGGAGTTTACGCAAATCGACTGCGAAATGGCGTTTGTTGAGCAGGAAGACATTTTGAATGTATTTGAAGGCTTGACCCGTCATTTGCTAAAAGAAATAAAAGGAATTGAAGTTGATAAATTTCCGCGCATCACTTACGAGTACGCGATGAAAACTTACGGTAACGACAAACCGGACATCCGTTTCGGCATGAAGTTTGGCCAATTGAACGAATTTGCACAGCACAAAGAGTTTCCGGTTTTCAACGCAGCCGAATTGGTTGTAGGAATCGCAGTTCCGGGAGCTGGGAATTATACCCGTAAAGAAATTGACGCTTTAATTGACTGGGTAAAACGCCCGCAAGTAGGTGCCAGCGGAATGGTTTATGCAAAATGCAACGATGACGGAACATTCAAATCATCTGTGGATAAATTCTACGATCAGGATGATTTAGCCAATTGGGCAAAAACCACTGGAGCAAAACCAGGTGATATGATTTTCGTACTATCCGGTCCAGCAGACAAAACAAGAGGCCAATTAAGTGCTTTGAGAATGGAATTAGCCACTCGTCTGGGCTTAAGAAATCCAGCCGAATTTGCACCGCTTTGGGTTGTTGATTTTCCATTATTGGAATTTGATGAAGAAAGCGGGCGTTATCATGCCATGCACCACCCTTTCACCTCTCCAAAACCGGAAGATATGCACTTGCTGGAAACCAATCCTGGAAAAGTACGTGCCAATGCCTACGATATGGTTTTGAACGGAAATGAAATTGGCGGTGGTTCCATACGTATTCACGATAAAGCGACACAGCAATTAATGTTTAAATATTTAGGATTCACAGAAGAAGAAGCAAAAGCACAATTTGGCTTCCTGATGGATGCTTTCCAGTTTGGTGCTCCGCCTCATGGAGGCCTTGCTTTTGGACTGGATCGTTTAGTAGCCATTTTAGGTGGTCAGGAGACGATTCGTGATTTTATTGCGTTCCCAAAAAACAATTCGGGAAGAGATGTTATGATTGATGCTCCATCCGTAATTGACGAATCGCAATTAAAAGAATTACACATTAAATTAAATTTAACATAATTGATGAAAACATTGAATATCAACAATTTTAGAAAAAAAATATTGTGAGAATGATTTTCGTATTATATTAAAGATTACATTTGCCTCATTATAAATTATTATTACTATTACAATGCGTACAGGTACAGTTAAATTTTTCAATGAATCTAAAGGTTACGGATTCATTACAGACGAAGAAACAGGAAAAGACATTTTTGTTCATGCTTCAGGAATCAGCGCGGAAGAATTACGCGAAGGTGACAGAGTAAGCTATGAAGAAGAAGAAGGAAGAAAAGGTAAAGTTGCTGCTAAAGTAGTAGTTCTTTAAGCATAAAAATAGTTACATATTTTTTGCAAAAGCGTCTAAAGAGCGTTCCGATTAATTTCGGAACGTTTTTTTTTGCATTATTCTTACCAAAAGAACTTTCAAATAGAACATTATTTATAATTGATAAAAATAGTGAAGCTTTTTTGTTATTTCTTAAACTAATTTTGGCATTGCATTTGTGATTTACACTCACTAAAGCTATCTTTGTAACTCATTTCTAAGAAAAACAAAAACGATTATGCAATCCGATCAATTAAACTATATCCCGGTCTTTATGCAGCTCGCTTTAGCTGTAGTATTTGTTATAGCTGTAATCATAATTTCAGGCAAACTCGGACCAAAAAGATCCTCAGAAAATAAAGACAAAAACTTTGAGTGCGGAATCGAATCTATAGGAAATGCCAGAATTCCGTTTTCTGTAAAATACTTCCTAGTTGCTATTCTGTTTGTTCTTTTCGATGTCGAAGTAATATTTTTATATCCTTGGGCTGTGAATTTCAAGGAATTAGGAATTGAAGGGATGATAAAAATGATTATCTTTATGATACTTCTTTTGGTTGGTTTTTTCTATATCATCAAAAAGAAAGGTTTAGAATGGGAATAAATACAATTTTAGATTTAAACATCTTCAATTAAAATTTAAACTCAATTGAATTAAATACTGATTTAAAAAATTGATTTTATTTTTTACGATTTCAAAAATCTAAAATCTAAAATCAGAAATATCAAATAAAAATGAGCGATTCAAAAATAAATATGGTAGCCCCTCCGGAAGGTGTTGTTGGAGAAGGTTTCTTTGCCACAAAACTAAATGACGTTGTAGGATTAGCTCGAGCCAATTCGCTTTGGCCACTACCTTTTGCAACATCTTGTTGCGGAATCGAATTTATGGCCACAATGGCTTCGCATTATGATTTAGCCCGTTTTGGTTCTGAAAGGGTGAGTTTCTCGCCGCGTCAGGCTGACATGTTATTAGTAATGGGAACTATTTCAAAAAAAATGGCGCCAATTTTACGTCAAGTTTACGAACAGATGGCTGAACCAAGATGGGTAATAGCTGTTGGAGCTTGTGCTACATCAGGGGGGATTTTCGACACTTACTCTGTTTTACAAGGAATTGACAAAGTAATTCCAGTTGATGTATATGTTCCTGGTTGTCCGCCACGTCCGGAACAAATCGTAGATGGAGTTATGAGATTACAGGAATTAGTAAAAAACGAATCTGTAAGAAGAAGAAGTTCACCAGAGTACCAAGAATTATTGGCATCCTATAATATTCAATAAGTAAAATGGCTTTAGAAACAACAGAAATTCAACAAAAAGTAACCGAAACTTTTGGATCAAAAGTTTCAGGATACAACCAGGATAAAGACATTTTTACATTTGAAGTAGAATCGGATATTATTACCGCAGTTATTCTTTATTTAAAAAATGACCCCACTTTGCGTTTTCACTTTTTAACCGACTTATGCGGTGTTCATTATCCTGATAACGAAGAAAACAGACAGTTTGCAGTTGTTTATCATTTACATAATTGGTATGACAGCAAACGTATCAGGATTAAATCCTTCCTAAACGGATCAAAACCGGAAATTAAAACTGTTTCAAACATCTTTTTATGTGCCAATTGGATGGAAAGAGAAACCTATGATTTCTTCGGAATCAATTTCATCGGGCATCCACAGTTGAAACGCATTTTGAATATGGAAGAAATGGTTTCCTTCCCAATGCGCAAGGAATTCCCAATGGAAGACAGCGGAAGAACGGATAAAGATGACAGGTATTTTGGAAGAACACCATCAAATTGCTAAAAAAACTATATATAATTTTTCACATTAAATAAATGTCAGAACTATTATTACCACCAGAGCATCGCTATGCTAAAATTATCAAGGAGAAGCACAATGAAGACGGAAGCGAGCTTTCCATTCTAAATTTAGGCCCTACACATCCTGCTACGCACGGTATTTTTCAAAATATCTTATTGATGGACGGTGAAAAGATTCTGGATGCAGAACCAACTATTGGTTACATTCACAGAGCTTTTGAAAAAATTGCCGAAAATCGTCCTTTTTACCAAATCACGCCACTTACGGATAGAATGAACTACTGTTCTTCGCCAATCAATAATATGGGATGGTGGATGACACTTGAAAAACTTCTTGACATAAAAGTTCCCAAAAGAGTCGATTACCTAAGAGTTATTGTTATGGAATTGGCACGTATTACAGACCACCTGATCTGTAATTCCATTTTGGGAGTTGACACCGGAGCTTATACAGGTTTCCTTTATGTATTCCAATTCAGGGAAAAAGTATATGAAATCTACGAAGAAATCTGCGGAGCCCGACTTACAACCAATATGGGAAGAATCGGTGGTTTCGAAAGGGACTGGTCTCCGGAAGCATTTAGAAAACTAGATGATTTTTTAAGAGATTTCCCAGTTGCCTGGAAAGAATTTGAAAATTTATTCGAAAGAAACAGAATTTTTATTGACCGTACGGTAAATGTTGGAGCTATAACTGCAGAAAAAGCAATGGCTTATGGGCTTACCGGACCAAATTTACGTGCTGCCGGAATTGACTATGATGTTCGTGTGGCACATCCTTACAGCTCTTACGAAGATTTTGATTTTATTGTTCCTGTAGGAAAATCAGGAGATACTTACGATCGTTTTTGTGTTCGTAACGCCGAAGTATGGGAAAGTTTAAGCATTATCCGTCAGGCTTTGGACAAAATGCCGGAAGGAAATGAATACCACGCCGAAGTTCCTGAATATTATCTTCCTCCAAAAGAAGATGTTTATACGAATATGGAATCCTTGATATACCACTTCAAAATTGTAATGGGAGAAGTTCCTGTTCCGGTTGCGCAAATCTACCATGCTGTAGAAGGAGCTAATGGAGAATTAGGATTTTACCTTGAAACAGACGGAAGCAGAACTCCATACAGATTGCATTTCAGAAGACCTTGTTTCATCTATTATCAAGCCTATCCGGACATGATTAAAGGTCAAATGTTATCGGATGCCATTGTTATTTTATCAAGTTTAAATGTTATTGCTGGAGAATTAGACGCATAGATTATGGTACACACACATTACAAACAAGAAATAAATATGACTGAGGAATTGATGTCCCGCATCAATGAATTAATCAGTCATTATCCAGAAGATAAAAGAAAATCTGCTTTACTTCCCGTTTTGCATGAAGTTCAGGATGCTCACGACAACTGGCTGAGCATTGAATTACAAGATAAAGTTGCCGAAATTTTACAGATAAAGCCAATCGAGGTTTATGAGGTTGTCTCGTTTTATACGATGTTTAACAGAAGACCTGTTGGAAAATACATGTTTGAATTTTGCCAGACTTCCCCTTGTTGCCTAAACGGTGTTGAGGACTTAATGGATTATACCTGTGAAAAATTGGGCGTTCCTGTAGGAGAACCTACAGCAGACGGACTTTTTGAAGTAAGAGGAGTTGAATGTTTGGGTGCTTGCGGTTATGCTCCAATGATGCAATTGGGAGATTTTTACAAAGAGCATTTGAACAAGGAAAAAATCGACCAAATAATTGCCGATTGCAAAGACAATAAAATAATATTACACGATAAATAAGATGTCACAAAAAATATTATTAGACAAAATCAATATCCCTGGGATTAAGACCTATGAAGTATATCGCCAAAACGGTGGTTATGCTTCGGTGGAAAAAGCACTAAAAACATTAACTCCTGACGAAGTAGTCGAAGAAGTGAAAACTTCGGGATTACGTGGTCGTGGCGGTGCTGGTTTCCCTGCCGGAATGAAATGGAGTTTTATCGACAAAAAATCAGGAAAACCGCGACATTTGGTTTGCAATGCCGATGAATCTGAACCGGGAACTTTCAAAGACCGCTATCTGATGGAGTTTATTCCTCACTTATTGATTGAGGGAATGATTACTTCGAGTTATGCATTGGGAGCCAACCGTTCCTACATCTACATCCGTGGAGAATACATGTGGGTTTATAAAATTTTGGAAAGAGCCATCGCCGAAGCGAAAGCTGCCGGTTGGTTAGGGAAAAATATATTAGGTTCAGGATTTGATTTGGAACTGCACGTTCATTGCGGTGCCGGAGCTTATATCTGTGGTGAAGAAACCGCTTTAATAGAATCATTGGAAGGTAAAAGAGGAAATCCTCGTATCAAACCGCCATTTCCGGCCGTTTCGGGACTTTGGGCTAATCCAACCGTTGTAAATAACGTAGAAACTATCGCTGCTGTGCCATGGATTGTAAACAATTCTGGAGCTGATTATGCTAAAATCGGTATCGGAAGATCTACTGGAACCAAATTAATCTCAGCTTCTGGACATATTAAAAATCCTGGCGTTTACGAAATTGAATTGGGATTAAGCGTTTACGAATTCATGAATTCTGACGAATATCTTGGCGGAATGAGTTCTGACCGTCCATTGAAAGCATTTGTACCTGGAGGAAGTTCAGTTCCAGTTTTACCGGCACATTTAATCTACAAAACTGCTGCAGGCGAAGATCGTTTAATGACTTACGAATCCTTAAGTGATGGTGGTTTTGCCACCGGATCCATGTTGGGTTCAGGAGGATTTATCGTATATAACGACACCTCCTGCATCGTTCGCAACACTTGGAATTTCTCCCGTTTTTATCATCATGAAAGCTGTGGCCAATGTACTCCATGCAGAGAAGGTACAGGTTGGATGGAAAAAGTATTGCACCGTATCGAAAACGGACACGGACGTGAAGAAGACATCGAATTGTTATTAAGCATTCAAAGCAAAATAGAAGGAAATACGATTTGCCCTCTTGGTGATGCGGCAGCTTGGCCGGTAGCGGCGGCTATTCGTCACTTTAGAGATGAATTCGAATACCATATTCGTTTCCCTGAAAAAATAAAAAACAGAGACCATTTTGTTGCTGAACCTTTTGAAAAAGTAAAGCATTTAGTTTCTAAAGAAATAGTATAAAGAAAGAATTTCAGACAATGAAAGTAACCATAGACGGTCAAGAAATTGAAGTAGAAGCAGGAACAACGATTCTGCAGGCTGCACGTATGATTGGTGGAGAAGTTGTTCCGCCGGCGATGTGCTATTATTCTAAGCTAAAAGGGAGTGGCGGTAAATGCCGTTGTTGTTTAGTCGATGTAACCAAAGGAAGTGATGCTGACCCAAGACCAATGCCTAAATTAATGGCATCATGTGTAACAGGCTGTCAGGATGGAATGGAAATTGCAAGTAAAGCATCTCCAAGAGTTCAGGAAGCCAGAAAAGCCGTAACCGAATTTTTATTAATCAACCACCCGCTTGATTGCCCTATCTGCGACCAGGCCGGAGAATGTGATTTGCAGAATTTAAGCTTTGAACACGGAAAATCAGTATCCCGTTTTATTGAAGAAAAAAGAACTTTTGAACCGGAAGATATCGGTCCGAACATTCAATTACACATGAACCGTTGTATTCTATGTCAAAGATGTGTGCAGGTTGCCGATCAATTGACAGACAACAGAGTTCACGGAGTATTGGACCGTGGAGATCACGCCAATATTTCGACTTGTATTTCAAAAGCGATTGAAAATGAGTTTTCAGGAAATATGATTGATGTTTGTCCTGTAGGTGCTTTAACAGACAAAACTTTCAGATTCAAATCCAGAGTTTGGTTTAATAAACCTTATAACGCGCATAGAGAATGTACAACTCCTGGATGTTGCGGAAAAACTACTGTTTGGATGTTTGGAAACGAAATTCAGCGTGTTACCGGCCGTAAAGACGAATTTCACGAAGTAGAAGATTTTATCTGTAACAGCTGTCGTTTTGACCACAAAGAAGTTTCTGACTGGGTAATTGAAGGACCGCGTGAATTTGAAAAAGATTCGGTTATCAACCAAAATAACTATACAAGAGAATTAGAAAAAGTGGAAATTGACACTGAAAAAAATATTCTTTTAGGTAGAGATCAGGACAGAAAAAAAATAAGTATGGCTGCAATTCCATTGGACACTAACACTCAAAAATCTTAAAAAATGGAAAGTACATTTATTATAGAAAAAAGTGTAGTTATAATTGTGGTATTTGCTCTTACAATGCTAATGGCTATGTATGCCACTTGGGCAGAGCGTAAAGTAGCTGCCTGGCTTCAAGATAGAATTGGACCAAACAGAGCTGGACCTTTGGGATTATTCCAACCTCTTGCCGATGGTTTAAAATTGTTTTCAAAAGAAGAATTTGAACCAAACACACCTAACAAGTTTTTATTTTTTACCGGTCCGGCAATCGCTATGGGAACGGCTTTAATGACCAGTGCTGTTATTCCCTGGGGTGACAAACTGCATTTGTTTGGAAGAGATATTTTATTGCAGGCCACAGATGTTAACATTGCAATACTTTATATTTTCGGAGTTGTTTCTCTTGGAGTATATGGTATTATGATTGGAGGATGGGCTTCAAATAATAAATTCTCTTTGATGAGCTCAATAAGAGCTGCTTCGCAAATGGTTTCCTATGAAGTAGCAATGGGGTTGTCAATAATCGCTTTGATTATGATGACTGGAACGTTGAGCCTAAAAGAAATTTCGATACAGCAATCAGAATGGCATTGGAATGTCCTGTACCAACCACTGACCTTTTTGATTTTCTTAATCTGTTCTTTTGCGGAATTAAACAGAACACCTTTTGATTTGGCTGAATGTGAATCGGAATTAATTGGTGGATACCACACTGAATATTCATCCATGAAAATGGGATTCTATTTATTTGCTGAATATGCGAACATGTTCGTTTCCTCTACAATTTTGGCTGTATTATTCTTTGGAGGATACAATTATCCTGGAATGGGATGGATATTGGAAAATTGGGGAGTAAATGTTGCTAACGTAATGGGAATGGCTGTATTGTTTATTAAACTGTGCGGATTTATTTTCTTCATCATGTGGGTTCGTTGGACAATCCCAAGATTTAGATATGACCAATTGATGCATTTGGGATGGAAGATTTTGATTCCGCTTGCAATTGCCAACATTATGATTACTGGAGTTGTGATTTTAAGACACGATATCGCTGCTTATTTCGGATTTTAATAAAACCAAATCCCAATAGTTAACGGGACTAGCCCTGATAGAAGCGGCATCCCACGTTTTTTTCGCGTGGATACAGCGGATAGCAGGATTAGCTACAAATAAAAAATATAAAATGTCAATAGAAACTATATCCTTATCGGGAAGAAAAAAGGTAGTCTCCAACAAGGAGATGACTTTTTTGGAGCGAATGTATCTGATTGCGATTGTAAAAGGTTTGATCATTACGCTAAAACATTTATTCAAAAGAAAAGCTACGATTCAATATCCTGAGCAAGTTCGTGAAATGAGCCCGGTGTATCGAGGACAACACATGTTGAAACGCGACGAACAAGGCAGAGAAAACTGTACTGCCTGCGGTCTTTGTGCTTTGACATGCCCTGCAGAAGCTATCACAATGAAAGCTGCTGAGCGCAAACCTGAAGAAAAGCATCTGTACAGAGAAGAAAAATATGCCGAGATATATGAAATCAATATGTTAAGATGTATTTTTTGCGGACTTTGTGAAGAAGCCTGTCCAAAAGACGCTATTTACCTGACCATCTCCAAAGAATTGGTTCCTGCAAGTTATGGCAGAGAAGATTTCATTTTCGGGAAAGACAAACTGGTTATGCCACTGGAAATGGCTTTGAAAAACACTCAACTTAAAAACGCTAACTAATGTCAACAGTACTTATTTTATTTTGCGTATTGTCTGCAATCACATTGCTAACAGCATTTTTAACCATTTTTAGCAGAAACCCGATTCACAGTGCCATTTACTTGGTAATTTGTTTCTTCTCTATAGCTGGACATTATTTATTATTGAATGCACAGTTTTTGGCAATTGTCCATATCATTGTCTATTCCGGTGCAATTATGATTTTATTGCTGTTTACTATCATGTTAATGAATCTCAACCATGAAGATGAAGTGCACAAACCGAGATTCACAAGATTGGGTGCTATCGTTTCTTTTTGTTTGGTTTGTCTGGTTTTGATAAAAATCTTTATCAACTCAAAACCAATCGTGGAATATGATTATACAGGAGAAGATTATCAATCGATAAAAGTACTTGGAAAAGCATTATTGAATGAATATATGGTGCCTTTTGAATTTGCTTCCATCTTATTGTTGGTAGCAATGATTGGAGCTGTTCTATTGTCTAAAAAAGAAAAATTAGAGAAATAATGAATAATATTTTAACTCAAATTGGTATAGAAAACTATATCTTCCTGTGTGTAACACTTTTTTGTATCGGGATTTTTGGGGTTTTGTACAGACGAAATGCAATTATTGTATTCATGTCTATCGAAATCATGCTGAATGCTGTTAACTTATTGTTTGTGGCTTTCTCTACGTACCACCAAGACACGCAGGGGCAGGTATTCGTATTTTTCTCCATGGCAGTAGCAGCAGCTGAAGTTGCGGTAGGACTGGCCATTTTAGTTTCAATATTTAGAAATATTGGATCAATCAGCATCGATAATTTAAAAAACTTAAAAGGATAAATGGCAATGGATACCAATTTAGCTTTAGTCTTACTGTTAACTCCTTTTTTAGGGTTTTTAATTAATGTTTTCTTTGGGAAATCGTTAGGGAAATCAGCTTCAGGAATAATCGGAACACTTTCTGTAGTGGTTTCGTTTATTGTCGCGGTTTCGTTTTTTCTTCAAATTAATGAAACCAAACAACCAATAAACATCCAATTATTTGATTGGATTCAAATCAGCAAATTCAATGTAAGTTTTGGATTTTTGCTGGATCAGTTGTCTGTATTATGGTTATTGTTTGTAACTGGAATCGGCTCACTGATTCATTTGTACTCCATCAGCTATATGCATGATGACGAGAAAATGCATTCTTTCTTTGCGTACTTAAATCTCTTTATCTTTTTCATGATTACTCTGGTAGTTGGAAGCAACTTATTGGTAATGTTCATTGGATGGGAAGGAGTTGGACTTTGTTCTTACCTATTAATTGGATTTTGGTATAAAAACCAAAGTTACAATGATGCTGCCAAAAAAGCATTCATCATGAACCGTATCGGGGATTTAGGGTTACTGATTGGGATATTTATCTTAGGTAGTTTATTCTCTACTTTGGATTTTGCATCATTACAAACAGCTATCGCTGGTGCAAAAGGTGTTGATACGTTTTGGTTAAGCATTGCTGCTTTAGCATTGTTTATCGGTGCGTGCGGAAAATCGGCACAAATTCCTTTATATACTTGGTTGCCTGATGCGATGGCTGGACCTACTCCGGTATCTGCTTTGATACACGCTGCGACGATGGTTACTGCAGGTATTTTTATGGTATCAAGAATGCATTTCTTATTTGACTTAACACCTGAAATTCAAACAATAATTGCCGTAATAGGAGGTGTAACTTCATTAGTTGCTGCTACTATTGGTCTGGTTCAAAATGATATTAAAAAAGTACTGGCCTACTCCACTGTTTCTCAATTAGGGTTAATGTTTTTGGCTTTAGGTTTTGGTGCTTATGAAGTTGCTATCTTTCACGTAATCACTCACGCTTTCTTCAAAGCCTGTCTGTTCCTTGGATCTGGATCTGTTATTCACG
>Ga0208398_100149_pt1 | contig 61168 bp, 57 predicted proteins | sample LakWasMe79_HOW10_2_FD_183905 | JGI IMG/M metagenome (GOLD analysis project Ga0208398, IMG submission 183905) | Freshwater sediment methanotrophic microbial communities from Lake Washington under simulated oxygen tension - Sediment Metagenome... | ecosystem: Environmental > Aquatic > Freshwater >...
GCTGTACCTTGCCGGAGCCATGGCGCTGGCAGCCTGGTTGCGCGGCACATCGGCTTCGGCCTGGCATGGGCTGACCTGGGCGCTGTGCTGGCTGCTCGCCGAGCTGGCGCGCGCCACCCTGTTCGGCGGCTTCCCCTGGATCGCCAGCGGTTATGCGCACACGGTCGGGCCGCTGGCCGCCTGGGCGCCCTGGCTGGGCGTGTATGGCATCACCCTGCTGGCGGCGCTGCTGGCGGCGGCGTTGGCGGCGGCCCTGCGCGGAGCACGGTTGGCGCTGGCGCCCGCGTTGCTGATCTTGCTGGCCGGCCTGGCACTGCCGCAGGACTTCACCCGCAGCAGCGGCAGCATCAAGCTCTCGCTGTTGCAGCCCAATGTGCCGCAGGACCAGAAATTCGACCGCGAGCTGATGGACGCGAACCTGCAGCGCCTGCACGCGCAGATTGCTGCAGCGCGCGGCCAGGTGGTGCTGACGCCCGAATCCGTGGTGCCGCTGCCGCTCGCCTATCTGCCGCCCGAGTTCGTGCAGGCGCTGGCGCAGGGCGCGCGCGAACGGCCCCTGCTGCTGGGCAGCTTTCTGGGCGATGAGCAAACGGGCTTTGTGAACTCCCTGCAGGCCTTCGGTGGTGATACTGGCGGCCAGCAAGCCTACAGCTACGGCAAGCGCCATCTGCTGCCCTTTGGCGAATACATCCCGCCCGGCTTCCACTGGTTCGTGCGCATGCTGCAGATCCCCATGGACGACCAGGCCGCCGGCCAGCACCAGCAGGCCTTTGCGGTGGCGGGCCAGCGCCTGCGCCCGCTGATCTGCTACGAGGATCTGTTCGGCGAGGACTTTGTGCAGAGCGTGGTGGGCGCGGACGCCGCCACCGTGCTCGTGAATGCCAGCAACCTGGCTTGGTTCGGCACGCTGATGGTGCAGGACCAGCATCTGCAGTTCTCCGTCATGCGGACGCTGGAATTCCAGCGCCCGCTGGTGCGCGCCACCAATACCGGCGCCACCGCGGCGCTGGACCATCGCGGCCGCGTGCTGGCGCGCCTGCCCGCGGCCACCGCGGGCGTGCTGGAGGTGGAGGTGGAGGGGCGAACGGGCAGCACGCCCTATGCGCGCTGGCTGGCGGCGCTGGGGCTCTGGCCCTTCGGCGCACTGTTGGTTCTTGGCCTGGGCTGGGCCTGGCGACGGCGGCGCTGAGCCCTGCTCACCCTGGGCTCACCTAGAATCGGGCGCTTCCCAATGTCGACCGCCACGCGCCCACCATGCTGAGCTTCCAGCAAATCATTCTCAAGCTTCAGGAATATTGGTCCGCCCAAGGCTGCGCCTTGCTGCAGCCCTATGACATGGAGGTCGGCGCCGGCACCAGCCACACCGCCACCTTCCTGCGCGCCCTCGGCCCCGAGCCCTGGAAGGCCGCCTATGTGCAGCCCAGCCGCCGCCCCAAGGACGGCCGCTATGGCGAGAACCCAAACCGCCTGCAGCATTACTACCAGTACCAGGTGGTGCTCAAGCCCGCGCCGGCCAACATCCTCGAGCTCTATCTCGGCTCGCTGGAGGCGCTTGGCTTCGATCTGAAGAAGAACGATGTGCGCTTCGTCGAGGACGATTGGGAAAATCCGACACTGGGCTGCTGGGGCCTGGGCTGGGAGGTCTGGCTGAACGGCATGGAAGTGACCCAGTTCACCTATTTCCAGCAGGTCGGCGGCATCGACTGCAAGCCCATCACCGGCGAGATCACCTACGGCCTGGAGCGCCTGGCCATGTATCTGCAGGGCGTGGAGTCGGTCTACGCCCTGGAGTACACGCCCGGCCTCAAGTACGGCGATGTGTTCCACCAGAACGAGGTGGAGCAATCGACCTACAACTTCGAGCACAGCGATGTGGAGTTCCTGCTCAGCGCCTTCGCGGCGCATGAGAAGCAGAGCCAGCACCTGATGAGCGAGCAGTTGGCCCTGCCCGCCTACGAGCAACTGCTCAAGGCCGGCCACAGCTTCAACCTGCTGGACGCGCGCGGCGCCATCTCGGTGACCGAGCGCGCCGCCTATATCGGCCGCATCCGCAATTTGGCGCGCGCCGTGGCGCAGAGCTACCTGGACAGCCGTGCCCGCCTGGGCTTCCCGATGGCACCCAAGGAATGGGCTGATGAAGTGATTGCCCAGATCGAAAAGAAGACGATGAAGGCGGCCTGAGCCATGACTGCTGAGAACAAGAACCTGCTGGTTGAACTGTTTGTCGAAGAGCTGCCCCCCAAGGCGCTGAAGAAGCTGGGCGAGGCCTTTGCGGCCGTGCTGGCCGACAGCCTGAAGGCGCAAGGGCTGGCCGCGGCCGACGCCGCCGTCACCTCGTACGCTTCGCCGCGCCGCCTGGCCGTGCAGGTGTCAGGTGTTGCCCCCAAGGCCGCGGATCGCGCCGTGCAGCAAAAGCTGATGCCCGTGGCCGTGGCCCTGACGGCCGAGGGCCAGCCCACGCCGGCGCTGCTGAAGAAGCTCGCCGCGGTGGGCGCCGATGCGTCCGTCGTGCCCCAGCTCAAGCGCGCCATGGACGGCAAGGCCGAGGCCCTGTTCCTCGATTCCATCGTGGCCGGTGCCACCCTGGCCGAGGGCCTGCAGAAGGCGCTGGACGAGAGCCTGGCCAAGCTGCCCATCCCCAAGGTTATGACCTACCAGCTGGCCGATGGCTGGAGCGATGTGAAGTTCGTGCGCCCGGCGCATGGACTGGTGGCCCTGCATGGCACGGCCGTGGTGCCGGTGCAGGCCCTGGGCCTGACGGCCGGCCGCACGACGCGCGGCCATCGCTTCGAGGCCAGCCTGCCCGAGCTGAGCATCGAGAGTGCCGACAGCTATGCCGCGCAACTGCGTGAGCAGGGCGCGGTGATCGCCAGTTTTGCCGAGCGCCGCGCCGAGATCCAGCGCCAGCTCGGCGAGGCGGCCGCCAAGGAGGGGCTCAAGCCGATCGAGGACGAGGCCCTGCTGGACGAGGTCACGGCCCTGGTCGAGCGCCCCAACGTACTCACCTGCCAGTTCGAGACCGAGTTCCTGGCGGTGCCGCAGGAATGCCTGATCCTGACGATGAAGGCGAACCAGAAGTACTTCCCGCTGCTGGACGCGGCCGGAAAGCTGACGCACCAGTTCCTGGTGGTCTCCAATATCTGCCCGGCCGACGCCAGCGCCGTGACCGGCGGCAACGAGCGCGTGGTGCGCCCGCGCCTGTCGGACGCCAAGTTCTTCTTCGACCAGGACCGCAAGAAGAGCCTGGCCGAGCGGGTGCCAGGTCTTGCCAAGGTGGTCTACCACGGCAAGCTGGGCACGCAGGGCGAGCGCGTCGAGCGCGTGCGCGCGATCGCCCGTTGGGTGGCGCCGCGTATTGGCGCCAGTGTCGATTTGAGTGACCGCGCAGCGTTGCTGGCCAAGGCGGATCTGCTCACGGACATGGTCGGCGAATTCCCCGAGCTTCAGGGCATCATGGGTGGCTATTACGCTAGGCACGATGGCGAAGACGCCGCTGTTGCGGCCGCCATTGCAGATCAGTATGTGGTGCGTCGCGATGAGCAAGATGCTGCAAGCAATCTGGTTGGCGAGGCTTTGCTGCTGGCGGATCGTGCTGAAACCCTTGTGGGCATTTGGGGCATTGGTCTCAAACCTACTGGCGAGAAGGACCCGTTTGCGTTGCGCCGGCACGCACTGGGCGTGATTAAGTCAATCGAGTTGTGTGGGGCCGCTGCTGCAATTTCTGGCACAAGCATGGGGCTCAAGCTGTCCGAGCTGTTTGCGTTCGCAGCGTCAACGTTCCCGGTTGGTCTTATTGCTTCCGATGCTGTGGCCGAGGTGGAAGCGTTTGTGTATGACAGGTACCAGAACCAGCTGAGTGCATTGTTTGGCACGCAGACGGTAGACGCCGTTATTTGCATGCGCCCTCCCGTGCATGAGGTCGTCAAGCGCATTCAAGCCGTGCGCGCCTTCGCCGCGCTGCCCGAGGCGGCCGCGCTGGCCGCCGCCAACAAGCGCATCGGCAACATCCTCAAGAAGAGCGAAGAGCCGGTGCAGGCGCAGATCCAGGACGCCTTGCTGGCCGAGCCGGCCGAGCAGCACTTGGCCGGCGCGCTGAAGAGCGTGGCCCAGGTGGCCGACGCGCTGTTCCACAACGGCGAGTACGCCGCCTCGCTGCGCGAGCTGGCGGCGCTCAGGGGCCCGGTGGATGCCTTCTTCGACGGCGTGATGGTGAATGCCGAAGACCCGGCGCTGCGCGCCAATCGTCTGGGCCTGCTGAAGTGCCTGCACGAGGCGATGAACCGCGTGGCCGATCTGTCCCGCCTGGCCAGCTAGAGAGCAAGATCAGGTATGCCTACGATGAGATCCGATCACAGCCACAGCATGAAGCTCGTCATCCTGGGCCGTGACGGGACCATCAACCGCTACCGCGACGACCATGTGAAGTCGATCGACGAGCTGGAGCCCCTGCCCGGTGCGCTCGAGGCGGTGGCGCGGCTCAACCATGCGGGCTGGCACACGGTGATGGCCACCAACCAGCCCGGCATCGGCCGCGGCCTCTTGGACATGGCTTCGCTGAACGCGGTGCATATGCGCCTGAACCAGCTGCTGGCCGAGAAGGGCGGGCGGCTGGACGCGGTGTTCTTCTGCCCGCACACGCCCGAGGAGGGCTGTGCCTGCCGCAAGCCGCTGCCGGGCCTGATCGAGCAGATCGGCGAGCGCTTCGGCGTGGCCCTGCCGCAGGTGCATATGGTGGGCGCCAGCCTGCGCGACCTGCAGACGGCGCAGGCCGCCGGCTGCGTGCCGCATCTGCTGCGCAGCGACCGCCTCGGCAGGCTCGACGAGGCCCAGCTCCAGGCCCTGCTGGCCCAGGTGCCGGGCGCACGCCTGCATGCCGACCTGACCCAGTTTGCCGAGCATCTGATCCAGGACGAGCGCCGCGCCAAGGCCGATGCGCGCGGCGAGGCCATGCCACCCGATACCGGCCCCGGCGATCTGAGCGAATGATGCTGCTGCTGTCCCTGCTGCTTTCCGTGCTGAGGTCTGCCATGCTGGTGCTGGTGCTCACCGCGACGGTGATTCCCTGGGCCCTGGCGGTGCTGGCCATCTCCGTGTTTGCGCGCGGCGACAAGGTCTATTGGGCCTGCGTGGGCTGGTTGCGCCTGGCGATTGCGGCTGCCAAGACCATTTGCGGCGTGGACTACCGCGTGCACGGCATGGAGAACCTGCCCAGCAGGGCCGACAAGAACTCCGCCGTGGTGCTGCTTTCCAAGCACCAGTCCGCCTGGGAGACCTTTGCCTATCCCACCCTGATGGCCCACCCGATGGCCTATGTGTTCAAGCGCGAGCTGCTCTATGTGCCCTTCTTCGGCTGGGCGATGGCGCGCATGGACATGATCCACATCGACCGCAGCAAGCGTGCCGAGGCCTGGGCCCGGGTCGCGGCGCAGGGCAAGCGCCTGGCGGCGATGGGGCATTGGGTCATCATGTTCCCCGAGGGCACGCGCATCGCGCGCGGCCGCAAGGGCGAGTACAAGACCGGCGGCACGCGCCTGGCGATTGCCAACGGCGTGCCGGTGGTGCCCATCGCCACCACCTCGGCGCGCTGCTGGCCGCCGCGCAGCCTGCTGGTGCGACCGGGCGTGGTGGAGATCTCGATCGGCAAGCCCATCCCCTCGGTGGGGCGCGAACCGGCCGAGCTGATGCGCGAGGTCGAGGCCTGGATCGAGGCCGAGATGCACCGGCTCGACCCCGAGGCCTATGCCCCCGAGCGCCGACCGGCAGGCAGCACGGCAGCAAGTGCTTAAGTACACTCGCAGGCCATGCTGAGACGTCTGGCCGGGCTCTTTTCCAAGAATGCACAGCTGTCGCTGTTCGACAGCGACGAGCCGCAGGCTGCGCCCCTGGTGAGCGCACCACCGGCGACCCGGCCCGAGCGCCCAACGCCCGCAGCGCACAGCCGCGAGCTGCTGCTGGATGGCCACCGCATCGGCTACGAGCTGCGCCGTGCGCGCCGTCGCAGCATCGGCTTCACCGTCAGCGAGCTGGGTCTGCGCGTGAGCGCGCCGCGCTGGGTGCCGCTGGGCGAGATCGAGCGCGCGCTGCAGGGCAAGTCCGGCTGGATCCTGCGCAAGCTGGTGGAGCAGCGCGAACGCGCCCAGCGCGTCGAGGCGGCCCGGGTGCAATGGGCCGATGGCTGCAGCGTGCCCTATCTGGGCGAGAGCCTGATCGTGGTGTTGGACCCATCCGCCGCGCAACACCCCGGCGGCGCGCGCTACGACAGCGGCGCGGCCGACCCGCAGGCCACGCTGGCTACGGTGGCGCGCCACACCCTTTACCTGGGCCTGCCGCAGGGTGCCAGCGCCGAGCAGGTGCGTGACGCCGTGCAGGCCTGGCTGCAGCGCCAGGCCAAGGCCTTGTTCGAACAGCGCTGCCGACATTTCGCCGCCCAGCTGGGCGTACACATGACAAGGCTGCGCCTGTCGTCGGCGCAGACGCGCTGGGGCAGTGCCAGCGCCGACGGCGTGATACGCCTGAACTGGCGCCTTATCCACTTCGGCTTGGCCACCATCGACTATGTGGTGGCCCATGAACTCGCGCATCTGCGCGAGATGAACCACAGCCCGCGCTTCTGGGCCCTGGTGCGCTCGGTGATTCCGGACTATGAGGCCTCGCGCGAGCGCCTGCGCCAGGCAGCCCTGCCCAGCTTCGAGGCCTGAGCCTTTCCCCCTTTGGGGGGGCTTGTCCCTGCGGGGTGTGGCCCTCACACTCGCGCCTGCAAGCTGTCATCACCCGCATCTGAGTTCACAAGGGCTGGAGTCCCGCGGAACTTACGGTGGCGCCAGGGCCCCGCATCCATGCTGATCCGGTAGACCCGCGCTTAGAACCGAAAAGTTGATGCAAAAGAAAAGGCCCGACCCGCCGCCTCCGAACCTCGGAGGCGGCGGACACCGGTTCAGCCTAGGTCGCTGAAAAGCGGTACACCCCGTCCTCATCCAGGCAGCGGCGCAAGCGCCCCGCCAGCCACAGCGCGTTCAGATGCGCGACCGACTCGCCCATTGCGAAGGTGGTCTGGTGCAGGTCGAGCTTGCGCTTGAACATCAGCTCCAGCAGCTCGGCCGCGTGGCAGGGCTTGGCGCTGCAGGCCTGCAGCACCTCGGCCAGGCGCTCGTCGTGGTGCTGCAGCAGCTGGTCCACGCGCGCATGCAGGCCGCGGAAGGGCTTGCCATGCGAGGGCAGCACCAGGGTGTCGGCCGGCAGGGTCAGCATGCGCTTGATCGAGTCCAGGTAGAGGCTCAGCGGGTCGGCCTCGGGCTCCACGTCGACCACGCTGACGTTGGTGGAAATGCGCGGCAGCACCATATCGCCCGAGATCAGCAGGCCCTGGCTCGGGCTGTGCAGGCTGATGTGCTCGGGCGCATGGCCGTAGCCGGTGATGCAGCGCCAGTCGTGGCCGCCGATGCGCAAGACCTGACCCTCCATCATGCGGCGATAGCTGCTCGGCACCGCCGGCACCATGCTGGGGTAGTAGCTGGAGCGGGCGCGTATCTTGGCTTGCGAGTCGGGGTCGGTGAGGCCGTGGCTGGCGAAGAAGTTGGCGGCCAGCTCGCCGCCCATGCCGACGGTGGAGCCGCTGGCCAGGCGTGCGAGGTTGTAGTCGGTCGCACTCATATAGAGCCGGCACTGCCAACGTTCCGTGAGCCAGGCTGCCAGCCCCATGTGGTCGGGGTGGAAATGCGTGACGATGACGCGCAGCACCGGCAGGCCGTCGAGCTGCGCGGCGAATACCTGCTCCCAGAGGGCCTTGGTGCTGTCGTTGTGGATGCCGCAGTCGACGATGCTCCAGCCAGCCTGGCCATCGATCTCGTCGCGCAGCAGCCAGAGGTTGATATGGTCCAGCGCAAACGGCAGGCCCATGCGCAACCAGCGCACGCCGGGCTGCAGCTCCAGCACGCCGCTGGGCGCGGGCAGGGCGTCGCCCATGGGGTAGGAGAGTTCGGATTCGCGTGGATTCGCCATGGGGGGACTGCCTGCCTTAGACTTACGTTTACGTTAACGTCACGTGAGCCCAAGTGTAGCCATGAGCACAGAGTCCAGCCCTCCGGCCAAGAAGAGCAGAAAGGCAGCGACACGTGCGGTCGAGCCGGCCTCGCGCCTGTTCACCATCACCGAGCTGGCCGCCGAGTTCGACATCACGCCGCGCGCGATCCGCTTCTACGAGGACATGGGCCTGCTGACACCGGCGCGCGCCGGCCGCAATCGCGTCTACACGCATCGCGACCGCACCCGCTTGAAGCTCACCCTGCGCGGCAAGCGCCTGGGCCTGACGCTGCAGGAGGTCAAGCAGCTGGTCGACATGTACGACTCCGAGTCGGATGCCGCGCCGCAGCTGAAGGCCTTTCTGGCGGTGCTGCAGCAGCACCGCCGTCAGCTCGAGCAGCAGCTCGACGACATCGAGGTCACGCTGGCCGAGATTGCCCAGCATGAGGAGCGCTGCCAGAGCCTGCTGGGCGAGACCGGCAGGGCCAAACGCGCCTGAGCCGGGCTTGCCGCTCCTCAGGCTGCCAGCGCGTCCACCAGCACGCTGCCATCGAGCAGGCGCAGGCAGCGCGAGGCCTGGGCGGCATGCTGGGCCGAATGGGTCACCATCACCAGGGTCGTGCCCTCCGCATTGAGTTCGCGCAGGATGCGCATGACCTCATCGCCGTGCGCACTGTCGAGGTTGCCGGTGGGCTCGTCGGCCAGCAGCAGGGCGGGGCGGGCGACGATGGCGCGCGCGATCGCGACGCGCTGCTGCTGGCCGCCGGAAAGCTGGCTGGGGCGATGGTCGGCGCGGTGGCTGATGCCCAGCCGCTCCATCGCCGCCCCCACGCGGCCCGCATGCTCGCGCGCCGGCAGCTCGCCGTATTCGAGCGCCAGCGCGATGTTCTCGGCCACGCTCAGGTCGTCGATCAGGTTGAAGCTCTGAAACACGAAGCCGATGCGGCCGCGGCGCAGCCGGCTCAGCCTGGCCTCGTTCCAGCCCGCGATGTTCACGCCGTCGAACCAGTATTCGCCGCTGCTGGGGCTGTCCAGCAGGCCCAGGATGCCCAGCAGGGTGGACTTGCCGCAGCCCGAGGGCCCGGTGATGGCCAGGTATTCGCCCGCCTCGATGTCGAGGTCGATGCGGTCCAATGCGGTGGTTTCGATGTCGCCGCTGCGGTAGCTCTTGCTGAGATTGCGGATCTTGAACATGGCTGGATTCTCCTAGGGTTGCAGGCGCAGCGTCTGCGCTTGAGTGAAGCTTCGGTAACTGGAAACGATGACCTGCTCGCCGGGCGCGAGCCCGCCCAGCACCTCGATCTGGCCGGCCGCGCGACGCCCCAGGCGTACCTGGCGGCGTTCGGCCTGCTGGCCGCTGGCGTCGAGCACGAACACCCAGGCGCCGCCGCTGTCGGCATAGAACGGCCCATCGCCCAGCAGCAGCGCGCTGCTGGACTGGCCCAGCGTGATGCGCACGTCGAGGGCCTGGCCCGACTGCAGGCCCGCTGGCGCCTGGTCGGCGTCGAAACCGAGCTCGACGCTGAAGCGGCCATCCTTGACCTGCGGGTCGATGCGCAGCAGCGTCAGCGCATAGCGCTTGCCGCCATGTTCGACGCTGGCCGGCAGGCCCGGGGCGATGCGGCCGAGGTAGAACTCGTCAATGCGCGTGCTCAGCTTGAAGCGGCCGATGCTGTCGATGCGGCCCAGGCGCGCACCGGGCTTGACGGTCTCGCCGACCTGCAGGCCGAAGCCCGCCAGGCGGCCGCTGGCCGGCGCGCGCACGGCCATGGCATCGCTGGCCTGGCGCAACGCCTGCAGGCGCAGCGCCAGGCCCTCGACCGCCCGCTCCATGTCGCGCACCGATTGCTCGCGCGTGGCCAGCTCGGCCGTGCCGTCGGCCCGGGCCTGTTCGAGCAGCGCCTGCTGCTGGTGCAGCCGGTCGCCGCTTTCGTCCAGCGCCGCGGCGGAGACAAAGCCGGTCTGCGCCAGCTCGGTGTTGCGCTGGTGGGCCCTGTGCGCACGCAGCAGCTCGAACTCGATCTGGGCCAGATCGCGGCGTTGCGCCGCGCGGTTGGCCGCCCATTGCGCGCGCAGGCCGGACAGGTTGGCGAGCTGTTGCGCATATTCGGCCGAGCGTGCCATCAGCTCCTGCTCGCGCTGCATGCTCGACATGCGGAACAGCAACTGGCCGCGCTCGACGCTGGCACCGTCCCTCACCAGCACGGCATCGACGCGGCCGTCCTCGACGGCATCGAGCAGCACCGAATCGAGCGCCGCCACGCTGCTGCGCGAGATCAGTTCGTCCCTGAAGGTGCCGGCCCGCACGCTCACCAGGTCGAGATCGCCGCGCCGCACCGCCAGGCCGCGCGGCACGGCCAGCCAGAGCGCCAGTCCCAGCAGGCCCAGCGCAAGGATCGCCGCGGCCCATATCCACCAGCGCCGGCGCGCATCCACCGGCACGCGCCGGTCCATCGCCGCGCCGCTGGGGGCGGCGGACTTGGCCGGGCTCACGCTTGCCAGTGTCGCCGTCATTGCAGTGCCAGCGCCGGGCGCAATGCCAGGGCGGCGCGCAGATGGCGTGCGCTGGCCATGGCGGTGAGCAGCACCAGCACCAGCAGCGCACCCAGCATGGGCCATGGGCCCATCGCTGCCCGTTGCGCGAACTGGCCCAGATAGGCCTCGCCGGCGAACCAGGCCAGCGGCAGTCCCAGCGCGCTGCCGCTCAGCACCATCAGGCCGAATTCGCGCAGCAGCAGGCGCGCGATTGCGCCGGCACCGGCGCCATGCAGCTTGCGCAGCACGATCTCGCGGGTGCGCAGGCGCAGGCTGTAGGCCGCCAGCGCATAGATGCCGATACCGGCCATCAGCAGCGCCACCAGACCGGCCAGCGCCACCAGCCAGCCGATGCGACGATCGCCCTCGTACTGACGCGCCAATTGCTCGGCCACGCTGCTGATTTCCATGGCCTCGTCCGGCGCCCAGGCGGCCAACACCGGCGCGAGGGCGAGGCGCGTGGCGGCGGCGTCGCTGCTGCGCAGGCTCACCGGGCCGGCGATGCCGGTGACGGGCTTGTAAAGCGTCGGCTGGTGCGCCGCCTCGCGCGTGCTTTCCAGGCGCAGGTCCGCGACCACGGCGACGATCTGATGCGGTTTGCCGTCGCGATAGAACTTGCTGATCAACGGCCTGCCGATGGCCTCCTGCGGGTGGGCGTAGCCCAGCGCCAGCGCGGCACTGCGGTCGAGCACGATGCCCTGTTCATGCTCGCTCACATGGTCGCCGGAGAGGCGGCCGGCCAGCAGCGGCACGCCATAGAACTCGAAGAAGCCGGGGCCGACGGCATTGCCGGTGCGCAGCATCACCTTGGCGCCGCTCCTGGCCTGGAACTCGGCGAAGAAGCTCATGAAGTTGCGTCCCGGCAGATCGGCGCTGCTGGTCACGCCCTGTACGCCGGGCAGGCGGGCCAGGGTCTGCAGCAGGCTGGCATGCTGCTCGGGCCCCTTGCCGAAAGTCATGTCGAAACTCAGTCGATCCTCGATCTCGAAACCGCGCGGCACCCGGCTCGCATGCTCGTTCTGCCACAGCACCATCAGCGCCAGGGCCGAGAGCCCCGCCGCGGCCGCAAACTGCAGCATGGTCAGGCCGCGGCGCAGCCAGCGGCCGGCCTGGCCCTCGCTGCGGTCGCGCCCTGCCAGCGAGGCCGCGCAATTGACGCGCAGGGCGATGCCGGCCAGCGGCGTGCCGGTCAGCAGGCCCAGCAGCACGCAGCCGGCCGCCGTGAGCAGCAGGGTGGGCAGCGCCAGCAAGGGGGTGTCGAAACGGTGCTCCATCAGGGTCTCGAAGCCGGGTGCCAGCCACCAGGCCAACAGCAGCCCGATCAGCCCGGCGAGCAGGGCCACCAGCGTCGCCTCGCCGAAGAACAGGGCCAGCAACTGGGCGTGGCCGGCCCCCAGCGATTTGCGCAGCCCGATCTCGCGCTGGCGGCGCAGCGTGCGCACGCTGGAGAGGTTGACGTAGTTGATCGCGGCCAGCGCCAGCGTGGCCAGGGCCGCCGCCCCCAGGCTGAGCATCTGCAGGCGCCGGTGCGGGCTGCCCGCGCCGTTGAGGCCGCGCTCGCTGAAGGGCATGGCGCGCAGATAGCCGGCCTTGCCGCCGCCGGCGAGGAAGTCGGCCGGCAGGCCCGGCGGCAGCGGCTGGGCATCGAGCAGGGCTTGCGCACGTGCGTCCAGATCCGCGGCGCTGGCGCCGGGCGCCAGCCTGGCATACAGATTGGCCATGCCGTTCCACCAGCCCATCATCTCGGCCTCGGCCAGCCTGGCCGGTGGCGAGCCGAAACCGGCCAGCGCCTCGTAATGGCCCAGCATGCTGTTGTGGCCGGGCTGCGCCAGCACCGCCATCACGGTGAGCGTCACGCTCCACGGGCCGTTGTCGCTCAGACCGTAGGCGGTGAGCTGGCGGCCCAGCACCTGGCGGTTGCCAAACAACTTCTCTGCACCCTCCTCGGTGAGCGCGATGCCCGCGGGGCTGGCCAGCGTGGCCGCGAGGTCGCCGGCCAGCGTCTTCAGTGCGAAGAACTCGGGCAGCTGCGGGTCGGCCAGCCGGATGTCCAGCTTGCTCGCGCGCTGCCCGACCCGCGCATGGATGGTGGCGCCGCGTGCGCGCGCCATGGCAGCGATCGGCGCACCGCTCTCGCGCAGGCCCTGGGCCAGCGCGCCAGCCGGCACGTCGTCGAACCAGTCGGTGTGGCTGCCGCCGGGGCCGCGCACGCGCCATTCAAAGCTCACGAGCCGGTCGGCGTCGGGCCGCTGGCTGTCGGCCCAGAGCTTGTCGCGCACGAAGGCGCCGCTGAGGATGCTGATGGCAATCGCGACGGCCAGGCCGAGGATGACGATCAGGGCATAGGCCGGATCGCCGCTCAGCCGGCGCCAGCCGACGCGCAGTTGCCTGGCGATGAGGAGGTGGATGGTTTGCATGAGCACTCTGTTCGCAAGTCCCGGGCCAGGCCTTGCGGGGTGATAAATCAAGCACTTGGCGCGCGCAGGCAGCAAGCCCTGTGCGCTTTCGACCAGTGCGCACTGTCCACAAGCGGACAGGCGCTTGCGGCGGTCGCGCCCGGCCTGCTATGGTCGCGGCCTCCGTGCATACCGCCGCCCGCATCCTCATTCTCGACGACGATCCCGACGTGGCCACCGCCGCGCGGCTGGCGCTGCGCCGCAGCCATGGCGAGGCGCGCGTGCTGCGCCAGCCGGCCGCGCTGGCGGCAGAACTCGAGCGCGCGCCCGCCGACGTGCTGCTGCTGGACATGAACTTCAGCCCCGGGCGCACCAGCGGCGCCGAGGGCCTGCAATTGCTGGCCCAGGTGCTGGCGCTGCGCCATGCGCCGGCGGTGATCATGATGACCGCCTACGCCGAGGTGGAGCTGGCGGTGCGCGCGCTCAAGCTGGGCGCGTTCGACTTCATCACCAAGCCCTGGGACAACGCCAGGCTGCAGGCCGTGGTGACGGCGGCGCTGGCGAGCCGCCGGCCCGAGCCGCTGCCGGACTCGCCGCTGCTGGGCGACTCGGCCGCGATGCGCGAACTGCGCGCCCTCATCGCCAGCGTCGCGCCGACCGAGGCGAATGTGCTGATCCTGGGCGAAATGGGCTCAGGCAAGGAACTGGTGGCCGAGGCGCTGCACCGCGGCTCGGCGCGTGCGGCGCAACCGTTTCTGCCGGTGGACATGGGGGCCCTGCCCGAATCGACATTTGAAAGCGAGCTGTTCGGCCACAAACGCGGCAGCTTTACCGATGCCCGCAGCGAGCGCCTGGGGCGCTTCCAGGCCGCGCGCGGCGGCACACTGTTCCTCGACGAGATCGGCAATCTGAGCCTGCTCAGCCAGGGCAAGCTGCTGGCGGCGCTGGAGCGACGCCAGGTCACGCCGCTGGGGGCCGATCGGCCCGAGGCGGTCGACGTGCGCGTGCTGAGCGCCACCAATCTGGACGAGCCGGCGCTGTTCGAAGCCCAGCGCTTTCGGCCCGACCTGCTCTACCGGCTCAACACCATCGTGCTGCGCGTACCGCCGCTGCGCGAGCGCGTGGCCGACATCCCGCAGCTGGCGCGTCATTTCCTGGCGCGTTACGCGGCCCAGTACGACAAGCCGCCACGCCAGCTCTCGGAGGCCGCGCAAGCAGCGCTCCAGGGTCATGCCTGGTATGGCAATGTGCGCGCCCTGCGCCATGCCTGTGAGCGTGCGGTGATCCTGGCCGGCGGGCCGCGCTACGAGCCGGGTGACTTTGCGCTGACGGTGCCGCCGCTGGCGGCGGCCCCGTCAGCATCGATCATCAGCCCGCTCAGCGAACGCGAGCGCGCCGCGCTGGTGGAGGCCCTGCACGCGGCCGGGGGCAATATCAGCCAGGCGGCGCGCCTGCTGGGGCTGAGCCGCGCCGCGCTGTACCGGCGCATCGACAAACATGGGCTCTAGGGATATCAACCGCGCGCTGGCTGCCCTCGGCGCGCTGCTGTTGGCGGGCGCCGCTGCCGCCGCCGTGGCGGCACAGGGCTACCCGCGCGCGCAGGTCGCATGCGGGCTCGTCGGGCTGTGTGCGGCCGGCATGGGCTGGCGCGCGCTGGGCCGGCCAAGCGCGCCTGCGCCGGCCGCCCCCGAATTCGCCAGCGACGCCGCTGCGCTAGCGCGCCGCCTGGCCCTGCTGGAGGAGCAACTTGAGCAGTTGCCGGTGGCGCTGTGGCAGCAGCGCGGCGGCGCCGCGGTCGAGCCGCTGAACGCGGCGGCGCGGCGCCTGCTTGCGCCCGGTGGCGCCGGCGACGCCGCCGCCCTGCTGGCGCAGTTGGCCGGGGTAAGCGGCGCCCATGCGCTGCTGGGCGTCGACGCCGAGCGCGGCCCGGAGCGCTGGCTGCTGGCCGCGCGCCGGCTCAGCCTGGGCGGCGCCGAGCAGCGCCTGCTGGCGATGCTGCCGGTGGAGTCGGCACTGGAGGCTGAGACCCTCAAGGCCTGGCGCCAGCTGGTGCATGTGCTGACGCACGAGATCATGAACTCGCTCACCCCGATCGCCTCGCTCTCGCGCAGCGCGCAGGAGATGCAGGGCGATGCCGAGCGCGCGCAAGACCTGGCCCTGGCGCTGGAGACGGTGGCGCGGCGCGCCGAGGCGCTGGCGCGTTTCGTGGCGGACTACCGGCGCATCAGCGACTGGCCCGAGCCGCGGCCCGAGCCGGTGGATCTGCAGACCCTGTTCGCGCGCCTGGAGCAGTTGGCAGGCGCGGCCTGGCGCGCGCGCGGCGGGCAGGTGCGCTTCTCGGTGCAGCCGGCCTCGCTGAGCCTGATGGCCGACCCCGGCCAGCTCGAGCAGGCCCTCATCAACCTGATGAAGAACGCCGCCGAGGCCACCGCGGAGCTGGCCCAGCCCGCGCTGGAGGTACAGGCGCGCCTCTTGCGTGGCGGCCGTCTGGCCATCAGCGTGCGCGACAACGGCCCCGGCGTGCCCCAGGGCCTGGAGCACCAGATCTTCATGCCTTTCTTCAGCGCGCGCAGCCACGCGGGCGGGGGCGCCGCATCGGGCATCGGCCTGGCGGTGGTGCGCAACCTCGTGCACGGCATGGGCGGCACGGTGCGCTATGTGAAGCAGCCCACGGGCGGGGCCTGCTTCGTGCTCAGCTTCTGAGCAGGGACCTATTTGACCTGCAGCCGGTTCAGATAATCGACCAGCGACAGGATGCGGCCGCGCACATAGATCTCGGGGTCATAGGGAAGTTCGCCGTAGTACTCGCCCGCCTTGAGCTTGTAGTCCGTGCCGAACACCGGCATGTCGCGCGCGCCATGGCCGCTACCGCCGCCGTCTATCACCTCGTAGACGCGCGCCACCGGGAACACGCCGCCATTGCGCTTGGCCAGAGTGGTGAGGTCGGAAGCGCTCTTCTTGAGCAACTCGTTGAACGGGCCGTTGCCCTTGGCTGAATCGCCATGGCAGGCGGCGCATTTGTTCATGTACTCGCGCTTGCCCAGGTCAATTTTGGGCTGGGCGCAGACCATGGCCGACCAGCCGAGCAGCGATGCGATCAGCAACCACCGGGAAACCTTGACGGATGCCATACCGACCTCCTCTGTGATAAGCGCGCCAAGCGCGCTGGCCTATCTTCGCGCGACCCCGGGTGGCGGTCCTGCGCTGGATCAAAGTTCAGCCCAACACGTCGACGAGGAATCGGTTCAGGTCCTCGATCTCCTCGTTGCAGACCTCGTGCTGCATCGCGTACTCATGCCACTCGGGCGCGTAGCCCAGGCGCAGCAGCTCGTCGCGGCCGGCGGCGCCGCGCTCCAGCGCCACCACCGGGTCCTGCCGGCCATGGGCCAGCAGGATGGGCGTGGCCGCGTTGGCGGCATGGCGCTCGGCCGCGGTGCTGTCCAGCAGCGGCAGATAGCCCGACAGGCCGACGATGCCGGCCAGGCGCTGCGGGTAGCGCAGCCCGGTCAGCAGCGCCATCGCGCAGCCCTGCGAGAAGCCCATCAGCACGATGCGCTCGGCGGCGATGCCGCGTTCGCGTTCGCGGTCAATGAGAGCGGCAATGGCGGCCTGCGAGGCGCGCAAGCCCATCTCGTCCTCGCGCCGCTCGATCTGGGTGCCGAGGATGTCGTACCAGGCCGGCATACGGTAGCCGCCATTGATGGTGACTGGGATCTGCGGCGCATTCGGCAGCACGCAGCGCAGGCCACCGATGGCCTGCAGGTCCAGGGCCTGGCAGACCGGCACGAAATCGCGCCCATCGGCGCCCAGGCCGTGCAGCACGATCAGGCTGGCGCGCGGCGTGGCCTGGGTTTGCAGTTCGATGCAGTCGAGGGGCGTGTTCATGCGCCCATCCTAGTCGGGCTGCAACCAATAGGCCTTGCGCTGCAGCGGCGTGCCCTCGGGAAGCAGCGGGTTCGAGAGCCTCAGCACCAGGCGCCGCGCGATCTGGTGGCGTGCCAGCAGGGCGCTGTAATGGCGCTGGAAGAGCTTGTCCCAGCTGCCGTCGGTGAGGCATTCCTCTAGGCCCTGGCGCAACTGCTCGGCGGCCTCGGCGTGCTGGGGCGCGAGGAAGTAGTAGGAGGCTGTCGGGTAGTAGAGCATCACATGCGGGGCGATCACCAGGCCCTCGTCGGCATGCATGGCCAGCTCGGCATCCACCTCCATGATGGAGCGCGGGAAATAGTCGATGCGGCCGCGCGCGAGCATGCGGAACAGGCCCTCGTAGGAACTGGAGGTGCCGACGTTCAGACCGTTGGCGCGCAGCACCTCGGCGTCGGGCCAGTCATGCCCCTGGCCGGCCACCAGCGGCGCCAACTCGGCGAGGCTGTGCAGCTTGCGCCAGAAGGGCGCATCGGCCTGGCGTATCAGCATCAGGCGCCAGCCCAGCAGGCCGCGGTCCACCGGGATGCGCACCGGGATCAGGCCCATGGCCTCGCGCTCGCGGTTGGTCATGGTCCACATCAGGTCGAGCTCGTTGCCGCCATGCGCCATCTCCACCATGGTGCGGCCCTGCGCCATCGTCATCGGCAGGGCCTGCAGGCGGTAGGGCTTGCTGCCCCGGCCCAGCGCGAGCTGCAGCAGCTCGACCATATAGGCCTGCTGCGGGTCCGGCATCTTGTTGTGGCGCGGGTAATGCAGGGCCTGGGGCTCGCCGCCCGGCGCGCGCGGCGGGCGCAGGGGTGCTGCCCATGGGGCCGGGCCGGCCAGCGCGGCCGCAGCCGGCAGGCCGCTCAGCAGCCAGCGGCGGCGCCGTATCAGCATGGGCGCCCCGTACACGAAACGGCGCCAGCGGTCATCAACAACATGAGAGTCCCGAGCCCGGTTGGTGCAGCACACGGTAGCGCATTTGCCCGGTTGCTGGTGTGAGGGATTTCAAGGCTGGCGGTCCGGATCCGAGCGTCGCCGGTCCGGATCTGCCCGGCGCTATCGTGGCCGGGTCAACACGAGGCATCCACCATGCTGCAACTCCGACCCAGCTGCGAATGCTGCGACCGCGACCTGCCGCCCGACTCCACCGAGGCGCGCATCTGCTCCTTCGAATGCACCTTCTGCGCGAGCTGCGTGACGCAGCGCCTGGCCGGGGTCTGCCCCAACTGCGGCGGTGACTTCGCGCCGCGGCCGCGCCGCGTGGGTGAGGCGCTGGCGCGCAACCCGGCCTCCACCGCGCGTGTCTTCAAGCCGCGGCCGCTTGCCGGCTAAAGCCCCAGCTCGCGCAGGATCGCCTCGCGCAAGGCCTGGGCCTCGGGGCTGGCGAGCTTGCGCGGATGCGGCAGCTGCACCTGGAAGCTGGCCTGGATGGTGGTGGGGCGCGGCGAGAGCACGAGGATGCGGTCGGCCATGTAGATGGCCTCCTCCACATCGTGGGTGATCAAGAGCACGGTGTGGCGCTCTTCATCGAGGATGCGCAGCAGCTCGGTGCGCATGCGCATATTCATCAGCGCATCCAGGGCCGAGAAGGGCTCGTCCATGTAGAGGATCTCGGGCTTGACGACGAAGGCGCGCGCCAGCTCGGCGCGCTTGAGCATGCCGCCCGAGAGCTCGTGCGGATAGCTGGCCTCGAAGCCCTTCAGCCCCACCATGGCGGCGTAGTGATCGGCCAGGGCGGCGCGCTCGTCGTGGCGCGCGCCATGCTCGGCATCGTTGAGGCCGAACATCAGGTTCTGCTGCACCGTCAGCCAGGGGAATACCGAGCCATGCTGCGAGATCACGATGCCCTTGGGGCTGGGGCCGCGCTGCTCGGCGCCGTCCACCCGCACGCTGCCGCTGTCGGGCCGCTCGAAGCCCGCGATGATGTTCATCAGCGTGGACTTGCCGCAGCCCGAGGGGCCGACGATGGCCACGAATTCGCCATCGTCCACCGTGAAGCTGACGCCGCCGATGACCGGCAGGGATCCCTTGCCGGAGACGAAACGCTTCGTCAGCGCGCTGACGGAAATCTTCTTATCGGACATAGCGCCATTTCACCGTCTTGAGTCGTTCCAGCAGGCGCGTGGCGCCGTCCAGCAGCAGGCCGATCACGCCGATGATGATCATGCTGGCGATCACCAGGTCGTAGCGGTTGCCGGCATTGCGCGAGTCCATGATCAGATAGCCCAGGCCCGAGCGCAGCGCAATCATCTCGGCCGCCACCACCACCAGCCAGGCCACGCCAATGCCGATGCGCATGCCGACGATGATCTCGGGCAGCACCGCCGGTATCACCACGCGGCGGAACAGCACCGTGCGCGAGACCCCGAAGTTGGCGGCGGCACGCAGATAACGGCGCTCGATGGTGTGCACGCCCGAGGTCGTCTGCACCATCATCGGGAACACCGAGGAGATGAAGATCAGGAAGATCGGCGAGACATCGCCCACGCCGAACCAGAGGATGGCCAGCGGGATCCAGGCGATCGGCGAGATCGGCCGCAGCATCTGGAAGATTGGATTGAAGGTGCGGTAGGCGCCGCCCACCCAGCCCATCCACAGGCCCAGCGGTATCGCCACCAGCATCGCCAGGCCGAAGCCGATGCCGACGCGCAGCAGCGAGGCGCCGATGTGCTCCCACAGCGTGCCATCCTCGGCCAGCTCCCAGGCGCCGGTGAGCACCTGCCAGGGGGTGGGGAAGATGGCGCTCTCGGTGCGCAGCACCACCTGCCACCAGACGATCACGATGGCCGCGAGCACGAGCAGCGGCGGCAGGATCTTCTTCGCCAGCCCTTGGTGCAGGAAGTTCGGGTTCACGATAGTTGCTTGATCCAGGCGCGCAGGCGCCAGTTGAGGGTCTCCCAGCCCCGCGCGGGGTGGGGGGCGACGATCACGCTCATCTGCCCGCTGGCGTGCGCGGTGCAGGCAAAGCTGTAGCTGGAGGCCACCTCGAACGGCAGCCTGAAACTCTGGCCGGGCATGATCAGCGCCGGGCCGAACACCTGCGGCACCTCGTCGAGATTGCGCAAGAGCAGCACATCGTTGGCACCCAGGGTGAGGTGGATGCGCTCGGGGAGGATTTCGACCTTGTCGCCCGCCATGCGGCGCGCCCAGGTGCCCTTCGGAATCTCGAACAGCTCGTCGCGGTTGGCCGGCGCGAGCGGCGCCAGGGCGGCCCAAGTCAGACCGGCCAAGATCAGCAGCAGGGCCGTGGCGAGCAGGCGCTTCACAGGCTCAGTAGCAGCTGCAGGTCGTGCACATAGTCCTTGGGACCATGGCCGTAGGGCATCATGCCGCGCAGCCGGCCGCTCCGGTCGATCAGGTAGACCGAGGAGCTGTGGTCCACCGCATAGCCGCCCTTGGTGGCGAGCTTGTTGGCCACCACGCCATAGCTGGCACGCACCGCCGCCAGGGCCTCGGGCTTGCCGGTGGCGCCGATGAAGCTGGCATCGTAGGCGGCCAGGTAGCGCTTCAGCTGCGCGGCGTCGTCGCGCTCGGGGTCCACCGTCACATAGACCACCTGCACCGCCTCGCCGGCCTTGCCCAGGGCCTGGCGCGCCTGCACCAGGGTGCCCAGCGTGATCGGGCAGACCTCGGTGCAATGGGTGAAGCCGAACACCAAGAGCACCAGCTTGCCGCGGTAGCGGCCGAGCTTGAGCTCGGCGCCATCGGAGCCTTGCAGGCTGAACTCGGGCGCCGCATGCGGGGGTTCGAACACGCCGGCCTTGAGCCGGGGCGTGGCGGCCAGCAAGGGCGTCGTCAACAACAGGGCGAAGAGGGAGACAAGCAAACGGCGCATCATGGTGATGGATTCAGAGCGTGATGGCACTGGCCTTGGCCGCCTTGGCAAAGCTCTCGTCCATGTATTTCTCATAGGGCACCGGGCTCTTGAGCGTGCCGGCCTCGATGGAGAGCTGCATCAGCTCGTCGAACTCGCTGCGTATCATGCGCAGATCGCCGTAGGTGACGCGGTCGGTCGGGTTCTCCATCACGAAGCGGATGATGTTGGGGTCCTGGTTGAAGTACTTGCGGCCCGCGGCGATCGCCACCGCCTTGTTGCGGTTGTCCTGCTTCTGGTCCAGCCACTGGCCGGCGCCCAGCACCAGGTTCACCAGCTCCTGCACCGCGGGCCGGTTGTCGCGGATCAGCTCCTCGCGCACCGTCAGCACGCAGCAGATGTAGTTGCGCCATTCGTCGCGCGTCATGCGCAGGGCGCGTGCATAGCCGGCGCGTTGCGCGGCGGCGCCGAAGGGCTCGCCGGTGCAATAGGCGTCCACCGCCTTGGCGTAGAGGGCCGCCGGCATGTCGGGCGGCGCCATCTCGACGATCTGCACGTCCTTGGCGCTCATGCCCTCGCGCGCCAGCATCTTGCGCAGGAACAAGAAGTCCACCGCAAAGCGGCTCGGGATGGCGATGCGCTTGCCCGTCAGCTGCTTGAAGCTCTGATAGGGCGAATCGCTGCGCACCATGATGACGGCGCCCGAGCGATGGCCCAGCGAGACGATCTTGACCGGTATCTTCTTGTCCGCCAGGTCCATCACCAGCGGCGCCAGCATATAGGCCGCCTGGATGCGGCCGGTCATCAGTGATTCCTTGATCTCGGGCCAGCCGTTGTACTTGCTGTATTCGAACGCGAATTTGCCGCCGGCGGTCTGGTTGGCCACGCAGGCCACCGGCAGGGTGAGGTTGCAGGTCACCGGCAGGCCGCCCACCAGCAGGGGCGCGGCGGCGGCCTGGGTCGGCAGCGCCGGCAGGGCCAGGGCCGCGGCACCGCACAGCAGCTGGCGGCGCGCCAGGCCTTGGGCGTGAGGATGGTCGGGTGCTTGCATGGGTTGGCTTCGGGGGCGTGCGCCCATTTTCCGACAGGGCCGCGCCGGCGGGCAGGCGGAAGACCACTAGGGCAGCAAGGCCGACGTGGCCACTACGATGCGGCGCCATTGCCGCTATGGAGATTTGCCCATGACCGACACCGCCGCCGCGTCCGCTCGCCAACTGGCCACGCGTTTCTGGGAAACCGCCAACGCTGCCGACTGGGAGGGCTTCTCCGCCCTGCTGAGTCCCGTCCTGGTCTACGAGGTGCCGCAGACACGCGAGCGCGTCTGCGGCCGTGCCGACATGGTGGAGTTCTTCCGCACCTGGCCGGGTACGTGGCGGGTCGAACTGTTGCAGCTGATCGCCGACGAAAAGTCAGCCGTGACGGTGTTCGATTTCGTCACCCCCAGCGCGCCGCGCATGCGCGGCATCACCTTCTTCGCCGTCGAGGCCGGGCTGATCACGCGCCTCACCGATTACTGGCCAGAGGACTACGAGCCGCCAGCGCGGGCCACGGCGGTGGTGCAACGCTACTGACTGAGCCGCAGGGCCTGCTGGCAGCGTTCATCCCGTCCGGCGGACCGGCGCACTTACCATGGCGGCCAAGATCGATTTCCGGAACTCCCGCATGCATGACCGCCAAGCGCTGGACGCTATTTACGCCCATGTGCAGCCCCTGCTGGGCCAGGGCCGCGTGGCCGATTACATCCCTGAGCTGGCCCATGTGCCGCGCGAGCAGTTCGGCATGGCCATCGTGAACCTGGACGGCGAGGTGCTGCAGGTGGGCGCGGCCGAGCAGCGCTTCTCCATCCAGAGCATCTCCAAGCTTTTCGCCCTGGTGCTGGCCTTGCAGAGCGAGGGCGATACGCTGTGGCAACGCGTCGGCCGCGAGCCGTCTGGCACGCCCTTCAACTCGCTGGTGCAGCTGGAGGCCGAGGGCGGCAAGCCGCGTAACCCCTTTATCAACGCCGGGGCCCTGGTAGTCACCGACGTGCTGTGCAGCCGTTTCGCCACGCCCGAAAACGCCCTGGTGGGCCTGATGCGCCGGCTCAGCGGCAACGCGGCGCTGGACTACAACCTGAAGGTGGCCCAATCCGAACGCCGCCACAGCGACCGCAATGCCGCCATGGCCCACTTCATCGCCAGCTTCGGCCGCCTCGAGAACCCGGTGGCGCGCGTGCTGGATGCCTATTGCAGCCAATGCGCGATCGAGATGAACTGCGTGGAGCTGGCCCGCGCCGCCCTCTTGCTGGCCCAGCATGGCAGCGTGCCGCACAGCGGCGAGCGGCTCCTGACGCCCAGCCTGTCCAAGCGCATCAATGCTCTGATGCTGACCTGCGGCACTTATGACGCTGCGGGCGACTTCGCCTTCCGCGTCGGCCTGCCGGCCAAGAGCGGCGTGGGCGGCGGCATCGTTGCGCTGATACCCGGCCGCTGTGGCATCTGCGTCTGGTCACCGGGCCTGGACGAGACGGGCAATTCCTTGGCCGGCACGGCGGCGCTGGAGTTGTTCACCACGCTCACCGGGCGTTCGATCTTCTGAGCGCGACGTGGGCGTACTCAACGCCGCAGATCCTCCGCCAGTTCCAGTCCGCGCACCAGACACAAGGCAGCAGCCCCCGTGGCCTGGGCCGCTTGCAGGCGCTCGCGCGTGGTGATACCGCCTATGCCAACCACCGGCCCTCCCGCCATGCGTACCCACCAGGCCAGGTTGTCCAGGCCCTGCGGCTGCCACGGCATCTGCTTGGTGGTGGTGGCCCAGATGGGGCCGCAGGCGATGTAGTGCGGTGCCAGGCCGCGGGCACGTGCGAGTTCCCAGAGGCTGTGGCTGGAGAGCCCCAAGCGCACATCGGGCTGCAGCAGGCGCGCGCGCGCCGCGGCGGGCAGGGCGGCCCAGTCTTCCTGGCCCAGGTGCAGGGCACGCGCGCCGCAGTCCAGGGCCAGCTGCCAGTGATCGTTGATCCAGAGCTGGGCTGGGCCGTGCTGCAAGGCTTGTTCGATGGCGCCCTTGAGCGAGGCATCGGGGTGCTTGATGCGCAGCTGAACATGCGCAAAGGCAGTGCTCGCGGCCAGCTCGGCCACGCGCGCGGGTTGGTCGGTGATGGCGTAGAGCCCGGGCCGGAAATCCGTGGGCGGCAGCTCGCCACGCAAGACCTGGCCCCAGCGCGCCGGTGCCCACTCGTCGCCAAAGCTCATCACCGGCATGGCGCTCGGGTCGCTGATGAAGTCTGGATTGGGGCGCACCGGGCCGGCGCCCGCACCTGCAGCGTAACCATCGCGCACCGCGGTCCAGGTGGCCATCTTGGCCAGCAGCACCGCGTCGGGCAGGGGATAGCCGCGCGCCAGGGCCGCGGCGGCAGCGCTGGCAAAGCTGCAGCCGCTGCCATGGTGGTGGGTGGATGGCAGGCGTGGCAGGGCCAGCCAGCCATCGGCCAGGTCGCTTGCGAGCCAGTCCAGGGCCAGGTCTTGCGCGGCTGGGGCCGGCGTGTCGCCGCCGGTCACGCAGCAGGCCTGGGCACCCAGCGCGCGCAGCGCCCGTGCCAGTTCCGGCTCGGAACATGCCTGTGGCGCGAAGCCGAGCAAGCGTTCGGCCTCGCGGCGATTGGGCGTGATGAGGGTGGCACGCGGCAGCAGCAGCTCGCGGTAGGCGGCGATCAGGGAGGCGTCGGCAAAGGCGGCGGCGCCGGCGCTGGCGCCCAGCACCGGGTCCACCACCAGATCCACCCTGCCATCACGGCGCAGCGCATCGACGCAGCGCGCCACCGCCGCCACCGCATCGACGCTGGCCAGCAGCCCGGTTTTGATGACGCGCGGGCGCAGGTCGGCGGCCAGGGCGTCGAGCTGGGCCTGCAACTGCGCGCGCGGCAGTGCATGCACCGCCAGCACGCCTTGTGAATGCTGGGCCGTGACGGCGGCCACCACCGGGCACAGATGCACGCCCAGGACGGCGGCGGCGCGCTGGTCGGCGCTCAGCCCCGCGCCGCCACCGCTGTCGGTGCCAGCCACGGACCAGATCAGCGGCGGGGTCGGGTCTTGCTGCCAATCTGCGTCGCCGGCCCAGGGCGAAGGCAGGCAGGGGTGCGGGGGCTTCATGACAGGATGAATGCGTGGCCGCTGACCGGCGTGCTGGGCACGGCAAAGTCCTGCGCCGGCATCAGCCCGGCCAGATAGGCCTGGCGGCCGGCGCGCACCGCGTCGCGGAAGGCGCACGCCATGCGCACCGGGTCGCGCGCCTGGGCCACCGCCGAATTGAGCAGCACCGCGTCATAACCCAGCTCCATGGCCTGGGCCGCATGCGAGGGCGCGCCCAGACCAGCGTCGACGATCAGCACCGCCTCCGGCAGGCGCTCGCGCAGCGTGCGCAGGGCCCAGGGGTTGAGCAGGCCCTGGCCCGAACCGATCGGCGCGCCCCAGGGCATCAGCACGGCGCAGCCGGCGTCGAGCAGACGGCGGCACAGCACCAGATCGTCGGTGCAATAGGGCAGCACGGCAAAACCCAGCTTCACCAGCTCGCTGGTGGCGGCCAGCAGCTCGAAGGGATCGGGCTGCAGGGTGTGCTCGTCGCCGGTGACCTCCAGCTTGATCCAATGGGTGTCGTAAAGCTCGCGTGCCATGCAGGCCAGCTGCACCGCCTCGCCGGCGCTGCGGCAGCCGGCGGTGTTGGGCAAGAGGCGAGCGCCCTGGGCGCGCGCGGCGGCCAGCGCCATCGCGACAAAGCCGTTGTCGCCCGCTTTTTCTTGCATGCTGCGTTTCAGGCCCACGGTAAGCAGCTGGGTTTGCGATGCCTTGACGGCGTCGGCCAGCAGCTGCGGATTGGGGTAGCCGGCCGTGCCGAGCAGGAAGCGGCTGGCGAGTGGCACGCCGGCGATTTCAAAGCGGTTGGTCATGGGTTCAGCCTCCTACGATGGGTTTGAACAGCAGCACCCGGTCGCCCTCTGCGAGTACGGTGCCTGGTCTTGCCTCGCGTGCCACGAACTGGCCGTTCACGGCCGTCGCCACGCTGTGTGGCGCGCGCTGCAGCAAGGCCAGCAGCGCGGCCAGATTGCTGCCGGCCGGCAGCTCGCAGGGAAGCTCGTCAATCAAGATCTGGATGTTCATGGCAGGCTTGCCAATTGGGTTTGCGTCAGCAGGCGCTGCACCAGCGCCGGCGCCAGCAGCCAGCCATGGCGGAACAGGCCGTTGAGCTGCAAGAGGCCGGGCGCGCTGTGCGCATGCGGGCGGTGGTGGGGCAGGGCGGGGCGCAGATTGCGATCCAGCCGCGTGATGCGGGCCTCGCCCAGCTGAGGCATCAGGCTGTGGGCCGCGGCCATCAGTTCCACCGCGCTCTGCAGGCTGACGGGCGAGCGGTCCTCGCTCTCGATCTCGCTGGCGCCGATCAGCAGCTCATGTTCGCTGCGCGGCACCAGGTAGACGCAGTGGCGCGGGTGTATCAGGCGCAGCGGTCGGCGCAGGCCATGCTTGGCCAGCTCCAGCGCCACCACTTCGCCGCGCACGCCGCGCAGCGGCAGGGCCTCGCGTGCGCCCAGGCCGCGCGTGTCGATGGCCCAGTCGGCTCGGATCGGCTCGCCATCGGCGAGCGTGAGCCGGCCCGCCCGGACATCGACCACCGGGCTCCGCCAATGCCACTGCACGCCATCTGCCGAGGCATGCAGCGCCTGCATCGCCTGCAGCGGATGGATCAGGCCTTCGCCCGGCAACAGCCAGGCCTGTGGGCCGGCGACCAGCGCCGGCTCCAGCTCGCGCAACTGCGCCGCGCTGAGGGGCTGCGCGGCCGGGAAGGCCTGGTGCTGCTGCAGGCGTTGCAGCACCCGTGCCGCCGCGCCCTGGTCGGGACGGTGTGCCAGCAGCAAGCTGCCCGCGGTCTGCAGACGCACCGGTGCATCGAGCTGCGCGACGATGGCCGGCCACAGCCGCAGTGAGTCCCAACCGAGCACCGCCACCTCGGCCTCGGCGCGGTCCAGCTCGGCCAGCGGGCTCAGCATGCCGGCGGCCGTGAAGGCGGCGGCGCCCTGGCCGTCGAAGGCCGGCGCGGGGCCGGGGCCGGCATCCCAGACCTGGACCTCGTGACCGGCGCGTGCCAGCGCCCAGGCGAACAGGCGGCCGGCCAGTCCGGCGCCGGCGATCGCGATCGTCGCCATCTCAGGCCTTGTTGATGGGGATGTAGAGCTCGCTGCCCTGCGCCTTGAACTCGGCGCTCTTGGCCGCCATGCCCTCGGCGTACTCACGCACATCCTGCGTGATCTTCATCGAGCAGAACTTGGGCCCGCACATCGAACAGAAATGCGCGACCTTGGCGCTGTCCTTGGGCAGCGTCTCGTCGTGGAACTCGCGCGCGGTCTCGGGGTCGAGGCCGAGGTTGAACTGATCTTGCCAGCGAAACTCGAAGCGGGCCTTGGAGAGTGCGTCGTCGCGGGCCCGGGCCCCCGGGTGGCCCTTGGCGATATCGGCCGCGTGGGCGGCGATCTTGTAGGCCATCAGGCCGGCCTTTACGTCGTCGCGATTCGGCAGGCCCAGATGTTCCTTGGGCGTGACGTAGCAGAGCATGGCGCAACCGAACCAGCCTATCATGGCCGCGCCTATGCCCGAGGTGATGTGGTCGTAGCCGGGCGCGATGTCGGTGGTCAAGGGGCCGAGCGTGTAGAAGGGCGCCTCGTCGCAGTGCTTGAGCTGCTCGGTCATATTGGCCTGGATCATGTGCATGGGCACGTGGCCGGGGCCTTCGATCATGGTCTGCACATCGTGCTTCCAGGCGATCTTGGTGAGCTCGCCCAGGGTGCGCAGCTCGGCGAACTGGGCCTCGTCGTTGGCATCGGCCAGCGAGCCGGGGCGCAGGCCATCGCCCAGCGAGAAGCTCACGTCGTAGGCCTTCATGATCTCGCAGATCTCTTCGAAATGCGTGTAAAGGAAATTCTCCTGGTGGTGCGCGATGCACCATTTGGCGAGTATTGAGCCGCCGCGCGAGACGATGCCGGTGCGGCGCTTCACCGTCATAGGCACAAAGGGCAGGCGCACGCCGGCGTGGATGGTGAAGTAGTCCACCCCCTGCTCGGCCTGCTCGATGAGGGTGTCGCGGAACAGCGCCCAGCTCAGTTCCTCGGCCACGCCACCTACCTTTTCAAGTGCCTGGTAGATGGGTACGGTGCCGATCGGTACCGGGCTGTTGCGAATGATCCAGTCGCGCGTGGTGTGGATGTTGCGGCCGGTGCTGAGGTCCATCACCGTGTCGGCGCCCCAGCGTGTGCTCCACACCAGTTTCTCCACCTCTTCCTCGATGCTGGAGGTGACCGCCGAGTTGCCGATATTGGCGTTCACCTTGACGAGGAAGTTGCGGCCGATCGCCATCGGCTCCAGCTCGGTATGGTTGATATTGGCCGGGATGATGGCGCGGCCGCGTGCCACCTCGTCCCGCACGAACTCGGGCGTGATGATGTCGGGGATGCTGGCGCCGAACGCATTGCCGGCCAGGCGCGCTTCGCGCTCGGCGTCGACCTGGTACTCCTGGATCCAGGCGTGGCGCTGGTTCTCGCGTATCGCCACGAACTCCATCTCGGGCGTGACGATGCCGCGGCGCGCGTAGTGCAGCTGGGTCACATTCGCGCCCGCACCGATGCCACCTTTGGCGCGGCGCGGCTGGCGTTGCAGGCCGGCGCTGAGGGCCTGCAGCCTGAGCTGCTGTTCCTGGTCGCGCAGGCCGTCGTCGATCAGCTGGATGCGACGGCCTTTGTAGGCCTCGGTGTCGCCACGCGCTTCCACCCAGGTGGCCCGCGGGGCGGGCAGGCCACGGTGCACGTTGATGCTGGCGCTGGCGTCGGTGTAGGGGCCGGAGGCGTCGTAGACGCTGACGACTTCGCCGTTCGTGAGCGCGATGGCGCGCATCGGCACGCGCAGCTCGGGGTGCAGCCGGCCCTGCAGGTATTGTTTGCTGGAGCCGGGCAGGGGCTCGCGGGTCAGTTGGATGTTGTCGCTGATGCCTTCAAGGCCTGCGTCGCTCACGCTGTTCATGTGGCTCTCCTCCGATGAATGGATCTCCGGAGGTCGAACGCAATCGGGCGGATGGGCGCGGGGCGGCCTGAGACCCGCGCGGGCGGGCATGCAGACAAGCTCTTCTTACGCCGGTACGAGCCGGATCAAGTTCAGCGGGTCCGTGGCTTCCACCACATCTCAGCCCGGTGCATCGTTGCGATGCACGGCAGGGCTCCCCGGAGCGAGGCGCGAGTATAGGCGGCAAGCGCGCGGCGAGCGTGAAAACTCTGACGCTGCTGCGGGCAAACCCTTGGCCGGCCTGGCCGGGGGCGCTGCGTACACTCCGGGCGCTCACCGCCCCGCATGCCCGTCAAAAGCTGGGCAGTCGGCGGGCTCTCGACGGAGGAATGGAACGATGAACGGCTCCTTGTCTGCATTGCGCGCGTGCCGTCTGGCCTTGGCCATGGGTCTGGGCGCGTTGGCGCTGGGCGCTGCGGCGCAGCAGCTGGGCGACCTGGAGAAGAAGTCGGCGCTCAGCGATGCCGATCGGGCCAAGCGCGACGCCGACAAGGTGTTTCAGTGGATCAAGTTCAACGCCGACAAGGCCCCCGTCAAGCCGGCCGCGCCGGCGCCCGCACCGGCCAGGCCGGCCGTGGCCAAGGCCGCGCCGCGGCATGAGGCACCGGCGCCCAGCCCCAAGGTCGAGGAGTTGCAGAACAAACCCGAGCCGGCCGTGGCCGCCGCGGCTACCCCCAGCCCGGCGCCTGAGCCGGTTCAGCTGGCCACCGCGAGCCCCAAGCTGAGCCCACCGCCGCCCGCCGCCGTGGCGCCCGCACCGGCTCCCGAGCCCGAACCCGAGGTGGCGTTGAAGCTGATCAACAAGGTCGAGCCCGAGATCCCACGCCAGCTGCTCAGCAGCGTGCGCAACGGCCTGGTGGTGGTGAAGTTCACCGTCGAGCCGAATGGCGCGGTGACGGGGGCCGAGGCCATCAAGAGTTCGCACCGCAAGCTCTCGGTGGCGGCCATCGATGCCGTCAGTCAATGGCGCTTCTCACCGATCCCGCGCTCGCGTGAGGTCAGCGTGGAGATTGGCTTTCAGGCTGAGTAGCCTTGCAGGTGGCCAACGTCGCCGCCATCGCCTCGATGAAGACACGGCTGCGCAGCGGCATCAGGCGGCGCTCGGGGAATACCGCCCAGCAGGCCACCGGCGGCAGGCACCAGCCAGGCAGCACGCGCAGCAACTCGCCGCGCTCCACATAGGGTTGGGCAAAGTGCTCGCCAACCGCGGTGATGCCCAGGCCGGCGCAGGCCATGCGCAAGAGCATGTCGGGTGCATTCACCAGGGTGCGCTGCTCGGGGATGCCTTGCCAGCGCTGCGCCGCGGCGCCCTCGCCGCCTTCCCCACGCATCAGCGTCCAGGGCACGGGCTCACCGGTGCGGCCCAGAATCATCAGCCCCTGCATGCTGCTCAAGGCCTCGGGCAGCTGCGGCTCGCCATGGCGTTGCAGATAGGCCGGTGAGGCGTAGAGCCCGTTGCTGAACAGGGCCAGGCGGCGCGCCGCCAGCTGCGAATCCTCGGGCAGGCTACCCATGCGCACCGCGAGGTCGAAGCCCTCGGCGATCAGGTCCACGCGCCGCGGCGAGAGGTCCAGCTCCAGCTGCACCTCGGGATAGTCCAGCACGAAGCGGCTCAGCATCTGGTCCAGGGCCTGGTTGGCAAAGTCCCCCGGCATCGAGACGCGCAGCCGCCCGGTGGGGCGCTGCTGGCGATGCAGGGCCAGGGCCAGGGCGCCGTCCACCTCGGCGGCCAGCACGCGCGCATGCTCCAGCACGCCCTGGCCGAATTCGGTCAGCGCCAGCCGGCGCGTGCTGCGCTGCAATAGCTTCTCGCCGAGGCGCTGCTCCAGCGCGGCGATGCGGCGTGACACGGTGGATTTGGGCAGCTGCACCCGATCGGCCGCGCGGCTGAAGCTGCCGGCCTCCATCACACGGGCGAAGAGCAGCAGATCGTCAGCGTCCAGACTCATGGCATTGTTCCATTGATGGAACGATCATATCCATATGCCCATCTTCCGGTGCGCTGCTGCGATCAATACAGTTCATCCCATGGTCTTTCTCAAGACCTGATCAGCAAACCACCGGAGCCCCAGATGAACATCCTGCAAATCAATTCCAGCGCCCGCCGTGTTCAAGACGGTCAGGGTTCCTTCTCCACCCGTCTGGCCAATGAACTGGTGCAGAGCCTGAGCGATGCCGACAGCCAGGTCGAGGTGCTGGACCTGGGTCAGAACCCGCACCCGGCGCTGGACGAAGCGGCCTTGCAAGCCATGTTCACGCCGGCCGAGCAACGCAGCCCGGCGCAGGCCGAGCGTGCCGCACTGGACCTGGCGCTGATCGAGCAATTGCGTGCCGCCGATGTGCTGGTGCTGGCCGTGCCCATGATCAACTTCGGTGTGCCGACCCAGTTGAAGAACTGGATCGACGCCGTGGCCAAGGCCGGCGTGACCTTCCGCTACACCGCCAATGGCCCCGAAGGCCTGATCAAGGGCAAGAAGGTCTATGCCGTGCTGACGCGCGGCGGTGTCTACCGTGACCAGCCTGCCGACACCATGGTGCCCTATCTGCGCACCGTGCTGGGCTTTCTGGGCATGAGCGATGTGGAGTTCATTTATGCCGAGGGCCTGGCCATGGGCCCGGACTCGGAAGCCGCCAGCCTGGCCAGCGCCCGCGAGCAGATTGCGGCCTTGAGCGGCAGCGCCGCCCTCGCTGCCTGATCAACAATCGTGACCGACGCAAGGAGAGCTTCATGAGTACCGACAACCGCGCATTGCAACAGCCTCGCCAGGTCGAGCGGCTGATCGCCGGCCAGCCCACCAGCGATGGCGCGGGCGTCAAGCTCACCCGCGTGCTGACGCAGAACCTGCAGCGCCGCCTCGACCCCTATCTGATGCTGGACGCGTTTGGCTCGGACCAGGCCGACGACTACATCGCCGGTTTCCCCGACCATCCGCACCGCGGCTTCGAGACCATCACCTATATGCTGGAAGGCCGCATGCGCCACCGCGACTCGGCCGGCCATGAGGGCCTGCTGGGCAATGGCGGCGTGCAGTGGATGACGGCCGGGCGCGGCGTGATTCATTCGGAGCTGCCGGAGCAGGAAGAGGGCCGCATGGAGGGCTTCCAGCTCTGGCTCAATCTGCCGGCCAAGGACAAGCTGCGCGCGCCCTGGTACCGCGACATTCCCTCGGCCGAGATTCCCGAGTGGCATGGCGAAGGCGCCAGCGTGCGCGTCATTGCCGGCGCGAGCCGGGGCGTGCAGGGGGCGGTGCAGCGCGAGGGCACCGAGCCGGTCTACCTGGACATCCATCTGCAGCCGGGGGTCAGGTTTGAACAGGCGCTGCCGGACCAGCACAACGCCTTCGTCTACGTCTACCGTGGCGGCGTGCAGTTCGGCTCGGGTTGCACCGTGCCGGCCCAGCGCATGGCGATCCTGGCCAATACCGCGGGCAGCGACGGCGTGGCCTTCACGGCCGGCGAGGCGGGTGCGCGCCTGTTGCTGATCGCCGGCAAGCCGCTCAACGAGCCGATCGCGCAGTACGGCCCCTTCGTGATGAACACCGAGGCCGAGCTGATGCAGGCGGTGCGCGACTTCCAGACCGGCAAGCTGGCCTGAGGCTTTGACGCTTGTCAGTGAAACAGGGCGCGCGGCCAAGTTAGGGATGGTTGTCGCGGCGGGGGCTGCTTAGGGTCAGGGCTTGCCACTTGGAGCTCTTTATGCAGCCGATGCCCCTCCCGCGCGCCCGCTGGTTCGCCCCCGCCTTGCTCGCCCTGGCCATTGGCCAGGGTGCCGACGCCGCCACCATCAACAGCAGTTTCACGCCGCTGGGAGGCAACGGCTGGACAGTGGATTTCACCGTGCTGGCCGATGGCACGCCGGCCAGCCTCTCCGGCTTCACCGTGTTCTTTCCCGAAACCGATTTCAGCAATCTGGTCGTGCTGGGATCGCCGGTCAGCTGGGATAGCCTGGTCGCGCAGCCGGATTCCGGCATCCCGGCGCCCGGCTTCTTCGACAGCGTGATGCTGAACCGCAGCCTGGGCCTGACTGCAGGCCAGTCGCAGGGCGGCTTCGCCGTCAAGTTCGATTACCAGGGCGCCGCTGCGCCGGGCAGTCTGTACTTCGAGATCACCGACGAGAACTTCCAGTTGCTCGCCAGCGGCCAGACTGCGGTGGTGCCGGAGCCCGCCAGCTGGGCGCAGCTGTGCGCCGGCCTGGGCCTCATTGGCCTGCTGCTGCGCCGTCGCGGTGCCGGGAGCCGCTCATGAGTGCCGGGCTGATGCGGCGCGGTATGCAGTGCCTGGTCAGCAGCGCCGCGTTGTTGCTGCTGGCCGCCTGCGGAGGCGGTGAGAGTCAAGACCTGACCCCGATGCAGCCGCAGGCCACGCAGGCGCGCATCCAGTCCGCGGCGGCTGCCAGTGCCTCGGTGGTCTCGCTCACCAAGGTCGGCGAGACGCGCGTGGGCCGCACGGTCTACGACTATGTCTTCAAGATCACGGTGCTCAATGGCGCCCAGGCGCAGACGGCGCTGACGGCCAAGCTGGTGGGCAGCGGCGCCGGCACCGCGGTGCTCGATGGCAATGTCAATGTCGGCGATATCGCCGCGAATGCCAGCGCCACGCCGGCCGACACCATCACCCTGCGCCAGGACCGGCTGCTGCCCTTCCTGCCGGCGCAACTGCTGTGGCAATTCGCGGCCGCGCCGCCGGCGGCCACGCCGGCCAGCATCGCGCTGGAGCTGAGCCAGCTGGTCGCGGGCGCCGGTACGGCGGTGGCCATCATGCCGACCGTGCTCGACACCGACGGCAAGGCCATGAACCCCTTGCCGGCGATCAGCTACCAGGTGCTGCGCCCGGCCGAAGGCGTGGAGGGTGCGACACCCGCGGTGGCCGGCCTGCAGTTGCAGAGCGCCGCCGACACGCGCGGCGGCTTCACCCTGGTGGCCTCGGTGGATGGCACGGCCATCAGCGCACAGCAGCCCTTCACCGTGATCGCGCCGACCCCGGTATCCAAGAACTCCGGCCTGTACGCCGATCTGTCGGCGGCGCAGGGCAGCCTGGCGCGCAACCTCAAGCTGCTCAAGGAGGCGCTGGACCGCGGCGACAACAGCGGCGTCGCAACGGCCAAGGCCGCCATCACGGCGGCGGCGGCCGGCGTGGATCCGGTGCGCATGGTGTTCAGCACACCCTACCAGCCCGCCAGCGGTTTCGTGCCGCTGCCGGCCAAGCTGGCGGCGAACGGCTATCCGCAGACGCCCGGCGATCTGGCCCATGCCGCCGCCACCGCGCAGCTGAAGGCCAAGATGCAGCAGATCACCGCGCTGCTGAAGCAGTCGGGTGGCGACGACGCCGCCAACACCGCCTTGCTGGACCAGTACCGCAACGACCTGCAGGCCCTGGCCACCCAGCTGGCCGCGGCGGGCGCACAGCCCAGCTTGTACGGGCTGGTCGACAAGGCCGACCTGATACAGGGCCTGATCGCCACCGAGATGCCGGCCCTGCTCAAGGCCATGGCCGAGCGCACCAATGCCCAGTTGGCGCCGCAGGCGCTGCTGGCCAAGGTGCCCAGCGCCAAGGCGATGAGCCTGGATCGCCTGCTCGGCAGGTCCGGCGCCCTGCAGGCCTGGCCCAGTGCCGCCGGCCAGGCGAAGCCGCAATTCCTGCTTGGCGGCCTGCTGAATGCCCTCGGCCCGATCGGCCAACTGGTCAACAAGATCTATGGCGACTACCTGAACCAGCTGCAGAACATGGCGGCCATCCTGGCGGCCAAGGGCCTGCTGGACCAGTTCCTGACCCAGACGGTGCTGGTCGACGGCGTGCACGCGGGCGCCGCCGTGCTGGGTCCTTATGCCTACAACTACCCCGACAGCACCATCGAGGTCCGTGGCATGGACCTGGCGGTGGCGCAGACGGCCGATGTCTACCTGATCGGTGGCGCGGCCATCAATGCGCTGGGCGGGCTGGCGAGCGCCTTGCCGCCACCCAAGCCGACCAGCATCAAGGAGGTCTACGACTATTTCGACGGCCTGATCTCGGCCATCCAGGGCGTGGGCGAGGCCTATGAGCTGGCGCACCAGCAGCCCGCCCAGGTGGTCTACAACAGCTTCGACGACAACTTCGGCTGCCTCGCCACCTTCTCCAGCTTCTGCATGGAGATGCAGTACCCGAGCGGCTTCAAAAACGTGTCGGGCGGCAATGTCAGCTTCACCGTGCTGATCCTGATACGCAGCGGTGGCGCACGCCCGCAGCACGGCTCCGGCGTGTTCAATTTCGCGCCGGGGACTTGAGCTTCAGGCCGGCCGGATCGGGGGCGAGCAGGCGCTCGCCCGCGTAGCCCTGCACCGCACCGAAGCCGATGCCGGCGTTCCAGTCCGCCGCAAAGCGCTGGATCTCCTCACTGTTGCGACCGACGAAGTTCCACCATAGCAGCACCGGTTCCTCGAAAGGCGTGCCGCCCAGCAGCAGCAGGCGCGCGGGCGCCGCGCTGGCGAGTTGCAGCCGGTGCGCGCCGGGAGCCAGATAGAGCAGCTGGCCGGGGCTCAGGGTTTGGCTGTCGCCGTCCTCCATGCCGATCTGCAGCTCGCCCTCCAGCGCCATCAGGCCATGTTCGTAGCCCGGGGTCAGCAGCAGCTCGGTGCTGGCCGGCGCCTGGCAGCGCAGGTCCATGCCCAGCAGGGGCGTGTGGCTGGGCACGGGTGAATGCGCGGCACCGTAGCGGCCCACCAGCAGGGTGGCCATGAAGCCGCCATTCAAGCCGTTCAGCGCCAGTTGCGGCAGCAGCGGGAAATGCTCGAAGGCGGGCTCGCAAAAGCGCTGCGCATCTGGCAGCGCGATCCAGAGCTGGGCCAGCTGCAGGCGTGCCGATTGCGATTCCTCCGAATGCGCGATGCCGCGGCCCGCCGTCATCAGATTGACCTGGCCGGGGCGCAGCATCTGCACCGTGCCCAGCGAGTCGCGGTGCAGCACCTCGCCCTCGATCAACCAGGAAAAGGTCCGCAGGCCGGTGTGCGGATGCGGGCCCACGCGCATCGGCTTGTCGGCGGGCAGTTCGGCCGGGCCGGCGTGGTCCAGGAAGCACCAGGCGCCCACCATGCGGCGCCTGGCGGTGGGCAGGGCGCGGCGTATCGTCAGCCCACCGACATCGCCGAAATGCGCCGGCAGCAGTTCGAACTTGCTCATCTCACGGCCTCCTGACGTGTGCGGCAAAGCCGCTCAGAAAATCGCGCAGCTGCTGTTTGAGCGCTTCGTCGAGCAACTCGCCCTGCGCATCGAACAAGGTATTCGCCTTGGACACCATCAGCCGGCCGCCAAACCAGCAGCTGCAGCCGAAGGCGCGCAGCACGCTCAGGATCGCGTCCTGACTCTGCACCGTACCGAAGCCGCCCGGCGTGGCCCCCATCACCGCCACCGGCTTGCCGAAGAAGGTCTTGCGCCCCTCGGCCGGCGGGCGCGAGAGCCAGTCGAGGCCGTTCTTGAGCACGCCGGGGATGGAGTTGTTGTACTCGGGCGTGCCGATGATCAGGCCATCGGCGGCCTGGATCTCGGCGCGCAAACGGTTCACCGCCGCCGGCACGCCCTGGGCTTCTACATCGCCGTCATAGAGCGGGATGCCATGCAGGGTGCGCAGCTCGATGCCGACCCCTGCCGGCGCCAGGCCGGTGGCGGCGCGCAGCAGGGCGGTATTGAAGGAAGCCTGGCGCAGGCTGCCGGAAAGGGCGATCAGGCGGATCATGTCGGTTTCGGCGGGCGGGTGGTGGTGGCCGATTGTGGCCGAGCGGCCACGATCTGACGCAGATCAAGCGACGCGCCGGCGCGCCGGCCTTAGCCTGTGCACATGAGCGAGCACCACCACTACGAACACGACACCGTACCCGCCGCCCTGGATGCACTGAGCACGCCACCCTCCGAGCTGGGTGTGCCGCCGGTGGAGGCGGATCTGGACGGGGTCTGGGCGGCGCTGCAGCGCCAGCCCGAACATCATGCGGCCCATCTGGGCCAGGCCCTGGTCGCGGCCGGCATGCTCACCGCCAGCCAGCTGGAATCGGCCCTGCGCCACCAGCGTGCGCAGGAACTGCATGTGCCGCTGGGCGAGCTGGTGGTGCAGCTGGGTTTGCTCAGCCCGGCACAGCTGCGCATCGCCCTGGCCGGCTGGCTGGACGTGCCCACCGTCGATCTGACCCGAATCAAGCCCGAGCCGGACGCGCTGGCGCGGGTGCCGCGCGCGCTCGCGCAGCGCGAGGGCGTGCTGCCGCTGATGGTGCGCGACGAGGTGCTGGTGGTGGTGGTCTCCGACCCCTGGGACCACCGGCTGCTGGAGTACCTGCGCTTCGCCAGCGAGCTGCGCGTGCGGCCGGTGCTGGCGGCGGCGGGCACCCTGGCGCAGGCCATCGCCACCGCCTATCAGGTGCCCACGGGTGATGCCGCCAGTGCTGGCACCGGCACGATGCAGCTGACCACCGTGCGCGAGCTCGCCCAGGAGCTGAGCCAGGCCGATCCCGGCAGCGCCGAAACGGATGCCGAGGTGGTGTCGGAGTCCGACAACGCGCTGGTGCGCCTGGTCAATCGCCTGCTGGCCGACGCCATCGAGCTGCGCGCCTCCGACATCCATGTGGAGACCTTCGAGGCGCCCAAGCCGGTGCGCATCCGCTTGCGCGTGGACGGCGATCTGATCCGTTATCTGGAACTGCCCGCGCGGGTGCGTTTCGCCCTGGTGGCACGGCTCAAGATCATGGCCAACCTCGACATCTCCGAGCACCGCCGGCCGCAGGACGGCAAGATCGACTTCGCTCGCTTCGGCGGCACAGCGCTGGAGCTGCGCATGGTCACCGTGCCCACCAACGCAGGCCTTGAAGACGTGGTGCTGCGCCTGCTGGGCGGCATGAAGCCGCTGCCGCTGGACGCGATCGGCCTGTCCGAGACCAATCTGGCGGGGCTGCGCCGCATGATGAGCAAACCCTATGGCCTGTTGCTGATCTGCGGCCCCACCGGCTGCGGCAAGACCACCACCTTGCACTCGGTGATGCGCGAGCTCAACGAGGACAAGCGCAAGATCTGGACCGCCGAGGATCCGATCGAGATCAGCCAGGACGGGCTGCGCCAGGTGCAGGTGAACGCGCGCATCGGCTGGACCTTTGCCGCTGCCATGCGCACCTTTCTGCGCGCCGACCCCGACGTCATCATGATCGGCGAGATGCGCGACGAGGAGACCGCGCGCATCGCGGTGGAGGCCTCGCTGACCGGCCATCTGGTGATGTCCACCCTGCACACCAACTCGGCCCCCGAGAGCGTGACGCGGCTGCTGGAGATCGGCCTGGACCCCTTCATGTTCTCCGACTCCCTGCTGGCGGTGCTGGCGCAGCGCCTGGTGCGGCGGCTGTGCCTGGACTGCCGCATCGTTGAGCCGCTGGACGAGCGTGCGGTGCGCTCGCTCTTGCGCCTGTATCAGCAATCCGGCGGCGGCGCGGCCGAGGCCATGAACGAGGAGGAGCTGCTGGCCGGCTGGCGGCAGCGCTTCGGCATCGATGGCGCGCTGCGCCAGTACCGTCGCCATGGCTGCGACGCCTGTGGCGGCACCGGCTATCACGGCCGCCTGGGCATCCACGAGCTGGTGATCGCCGACGAGGCGCTGCGCGAGCTGATACGCCGGCGTGCCCCCGCCGCCGAGATGTTCGTGAGCGCGCAACGCAGCGGCATGCGCACTCTGCGCCAGGACGGCATCGAGAAACTGCTGGCCGGCCTGACCGATCTGCCCGAGGTGCTGGCCGCGACCAGCCAATGACTCAGCTGGCGGCGAGGTCGTCTAGGATCGGGCAATCCGGGCGATCATCGCCATGACAGCAGCCGATCAGCTGTGCGAGCGCCTGCTTCATCGCCTGCATCTCGGCCAGGCGGCGCTCCAGGTCGGCGATATGCGCCAGCGCGATGCGTTTCACATCGCCGCTGGCACGGCGGCGGTTCTGCCAGAGCTTGAGCAGCTCGCTGATCTCGGCAATCGAGAAGCCGAGGTCGCGCGCCCGGCGTATGAAGCGCAGGGTGTGCACCTCGCGCTCGGCATAGAGGCGGTAGCCGGCCTCGGTGCGTGCCACCTTGGGCAGCATGCCCAGCGACTCGTAGTGCCGGATCATCTTGGCGGACACGCCGCTGCGCGCCGCGGCCTCGCCGATATTGCATAGGGTCGTCATCGATGCTTCGTCCATCACGGTCTCCAGCGCTTGAGCAGCAGGGCATTGCTGACCACCGACACGCTCGAAAAAGCCATCGCCGCGCCAGCGATCACCGGGTTCAGAAAGCCCAGCGCGGCCAAGGGAATGCCCACCACGTTGTAGGCAAAGGCCCAGAACAGGTTCTGGTGGATCTTGCGCACGGTGCGGCGCGAGAGCGAGATCGCCTGCGCCACCAGCGCCGGGTCGCCGCGCATCAGGGTCACGCCGGCCGCCTGCATCGCCACCTCGGTGCCGGTGGCCATCGCGAATCCCACGTCGGCCGCGGCCAGCGCCGGCGCGTCGTTGATGCCGTCGCCCACCATGCCGACATGCCCTTGCCGCTTCAGCTCGGCGACGATGCGGGCCTTGTCCTCGGGCAGCACCTCGGCGCGCACCTCGTCCAGCCCGAGCTGGCGCCCCACCGCCTCGGCGCTGCCGCGGTTGTCGCCGCTGAGCATGACGCTGTGCACGCCCATCGCGCGCAGGCTGGCCAGCGCCGCGGCCGCGCTGGGCTTGAGCTGGTCGCCAAAGGCCAGCAGGGCCAGCAGGCGCGGCTGCATGCCTGCGCCGCGCTCGGCCAGCCACGATACCGTGCGGCCGAGAGCCTGCAGGGCGGCGGCCTCGGCCTGCATGGCGCTCAGGTCCACGCCCAGCTCCTGCATATAGCGGGCGCTGCCCAGCTGCAATTCGCGCGGGGCCAGGTCTTGCCCGGGAAGTGGTGCGGGAAGTTGGGCGGCCACGCCGCGGCCGGCCACGGCGCGCAGGCCCTGCACCACGGGTACGGCCAGGCCGCGCTGGGCGGCGGCCTGGCGCACCGCCAGCGCGAGCGGATGCTCGCTGCCCGCCTGCAGGGCGGCGGCCAGGCCCAGGGTCTGGCCCTCGTCCAGGCCGGCGGCGCTGTGGAAGGCCAGCAGCTCGGGCTTGCCCAGGGTCAGCGTGCCGGTCTTGTCGAAGGCCACCACCTCTAGCCTGGCGGCGATTTCCAGCGCCTCGGCGTCCTTGATGAGGATGCCGTGGCGGGCCGCCACCCCGGTGCCGGCCATGATGGCGGTGGGTGTGGCCAGGCCCAGCGCGCAGGGGCAGGCAATCACCAGCACCGCCACCGCGTTCAGCAGGGCCTGGGTCCAGTCGCCGCGCACGAAGCCCCAGCCCAGCAGGGTGATGAGGGCGGCCACGATCACCGCCGGCACGAACCAGGCGCTGACCTGATCGACCATGCGCTGGATCGGCGCCTTCTTGGCCTGCGCCGATTCCACCAGCCGCACGATGCGCGCCAGCGTGGATTCGGCGCCCAGCGCGGTGGTGCGCAGCGTCAGCAGCCCCTCGCCGTTGACCGCCCCGCCCACCACCCGGGCGCCGGCCTCCTTGGCCACCGGCAGGCTTTCGCCGGTGACGAGCGATTCGTCCACCTGGCTGGCGCCGGCCAGCACCAGGCCGTCGACCGGGATGCGTTCGCCGGGGCGCACCACCACCTCATCGCCCAGCACCAGCTGGGCCAGCGGCAGCTCGAGCTCGGCACCGGCGCGGCGCACGCGCGCGGTCTCGGGGCGCAGGGCCTTGAGGGCGCGGATCGCCTCGCTGGTCTGGCGCTTGGCGCGCGCCTCCAGCCACTTGCCCAGCAGCACCAGGGTGATCACGACCGCCGCGGATTCAAAGTACAGCGACATGCTGTGAGCGCCGTTTTGCAGCAGCTCGTAGACCGAGAGACCGAAGGCGGCGCTGGTACCCAGGGCCACCAGCAGATCCATATTGCCGCTGCCGGCGCGCAGCGCGGCCCAGCCGGCGCGGTAGAAGCGCGCGCCCAGCCAGAACTGCACCGGCAGGGTCAGCGCCAGTTGCAGCCAGCCATTGATCATCCAGTGGCGCCCGGCCAGCATCGCCAGCATGGGCAGCACCAGCGGCGCCGAGAGCAGGGCGGCGATCAGCACCGGCCAGCCGCTGTGCTGCCAGTCCACCGGGCGCGGCGCATCGGCGCCGGCGGCCTCGCCGGCCTCCAGCGCGGCCTGGTAGCCGGCCCGCTGCACGGCGGCCAGCAGCGCTGCTGGGTCCACATTGGCCAGCATGCCGACGCTGGCGTTCTCCAGCGCCAGATTGACGCTCACCCGCAGCACGCCGGGCACTTTCAGCAGCGCCTTCTCCACCCGGCCGACACAGGAAGCACAGGTCATGCCGCTGATCTGCAGCGTCAGCTCGCGCGTGGCGACGGCATAGCCGGCACGCGCCAGCGTGGCCGCCATGTCGGGCAGCGTTGCCGCACCGTTGACGGTGACGCTCTCGGTGCCGAGGTTGACCTCGGCGGCCTGCACGCCGGGCAGGCCCAGCAAGGCCTTCTCCACGCGTTTGACGCAGGAGGCGCAAGTCATGCCGGTGATGGGGAGGGTGAGTTGATCGGTCATGTGCACAGTTTGATGCTTGACATCATGTCAATGTCAAGCATCGCCTGGCAACAGGGCTTGCTGGCCCTCGGCTTGACCTTGCCACGATGGCAAGCTCTACAGTGGCAACACCAACAGGAGTCCACCATGTCCGAATTCACCCTGCCCGATATGAGCTGCGGCCATTGCGTCGCCAGCATCACCAAGACCGTCCAGGCGCTCGATGCCCAGGCCAAGCTGCAGTTCGACCTGCCCAGCCACAAGGTGCAGGTCGAGAGCCAGCTCAGCCAGGCCGCCCTGGCGGCGGCGCTGACCGAGGCTGGCTACCCGCCGTCGGCGTAGTCTGAACAGGCCCTTCAGGCCTTGGCCAGCGCAGCCGTCTCCAGCGGCAGCTTGCGCACCCGCACGCCGGTGGCGGCAAAGATGGCATTCATCACCGCCGGCGCGATCGGTGGCGTGCCCGGCTCGCCGATGCCGCCGGGCGCTTCCATGCTGGGCACGATGTGCACCTCCACCTTTGGCATCTCGCTCATGCGCAGCACCGGGTAGTCGTGGAAGTTGCTCTGCTCCACGCGCCCGTCCTTGTGCGTGATCTTGCCGTAGAGCGCGGCCGACAGCCCGTAGACGATGGCGCCCTCGATCTGGCGCGCAATGGTCTGAGGATTCACGGTCTGGCCGCAGTCCACCGCCGCCACCACGCGGTGCACCCTGGGCGTGCCGTCCTTGGCCACCGAGACCTCGGCCACCTCGGCCACATAGCTGCCAAAGCTCTCGGCCACGGCGATGCCGCGGTGCACGCCCTTGGGCGCCGGGCTGCCCCAGCCGGCCTTGGCCGCGGCCAGCTCCAGCACGCCGCGCAGGCGCGGGTGCTTGGCCAGCAGGCCGAGGCGGAACTTGAGCGGGTCGGCCTTGGCCGCATGCGCCAGTTCGTCGACAAAGCTCTCGATGAAGAAGGCGTTCTGCGAATGCCCCACCGAGCGCCAGAACCAGACCTGTGGGCCCGGCTCGGCGCGGCCATAGACGATGCGCTGGTTGGCGATCTCGTAGGGCTGGTCGGCCAGGCCCTCCACCGCCATCGCGTCCACGCCGTTCTCCGGGATCTTCATGAAGCCCGAGGCGGCCATGATGGAGGGGCTGGCCACCGCGGCACGCAGCAACGTGGGCTGGCCCTGCTCGTTCAACGCGCCCTCGAAGCGCACCAGCGCGGCCGGACGGTAGAAGCCCGCCGCCATATCGTCCTCGCGGCTGTAGATCAGCTTCACCGGGCTGCCGCTGAGCTTGGAGAGCAGGGTCGCATCGATGGTGAAGTCGGGCGCGAAGCGGCGCCCGAAGCCACCGCCCAGCAGCAAGGTGTTGATCTTGACCTTGGCCGGCGTCACCGCGCCCACCTGGGCCAGGATGCCCTGCGCCGGGCCCTGGCTCTGCGTGCCGGCCCAGATCGTGACCTCGTCGCCCTTGACCCAGGCGGTGCAGTTGAGCGGCTCCATGCAGGCATGGGCCAGATAGGGCACCTCGTATTCGGCGCTCAGGGTCGTGGCGGCATTCGCCGCAGCGTCCTTCACATTGCCCTCGTCGCGCGCCAGCGCCTCGGCCTGGTTGGCGCCCGAGACCAGCATGTCATGCACCTTGGCGGCGGAGAGGTCGGCATGCGCGCCCAGCTCCCATTGCACCGCGAGCGCGTCGCGGCCCTGCTTGGCGGCCCAGTAGCCATCGGCCAGCACGGCCACGCCGCTGTCGATGCTGATGATCTTGCGCACGCCCTTGACGGCGCGCGCCTTGGCCTCATCCATCGCCTTGGGCTTGGCGCCGGCAATGGGCGCGCGCGCCATCACCGCCACCAGCATGCCGTCCACGCGCGCATCGATGCCGAACTGGGCCGTGCCGTTGATCTTGGCGGCGCTGTCCAGGCGGCGCGTGGGCTTGCCCAGGATCTTGAAGTCCTTGCTGGCCTTGAGCGCAGGTTTGGCCGGCGCCTTCTGCCTGGCAGCGGCGGCCACCAGGGCGCCATAGCTGAGCTTCTTGCCGCCCGGGCCGAACACCTGGCTGCGCTCGGTGCGCAGCATGGCGGCATCGACGCCCCAGGTCTCGGCGGCGGCCGCCACCAGCATGGCGCGCGCGGCGGCACCGGCCTCGCGCATCGGCGTCCATTGGCCGCGCACGGTGGTGCTGCCGCCGGTGGCCTGCATGCCGAACATGGGGTTGTTGTAAGCCTGGTCCACCGGCGCCTGCTCGACGCTCACCAGCGACCAATCGGCGTCCAGCTCCTCGGCCACCAGCATCGGGATGGCGGTCAGCACGCCCTGGCCCATCTCGGCCGAGCCGCACACCACGGTGATGCGGTTGTCCGGCGTGATGCGCAGATAGGCATTCGGGTTGAAGCTGTTGCTGACTGCCGCCTCGGCGCGTTTGGGCGCGGCCAGCGGCAGGGCGAAGGAAACGACCAGGGCGGCGCTGCCGCCGCTGGTCTGGAGAAGGAAGTCGCGACGCGAGCTGCTCATGATCAGGCTCCCTTCGTCAGCGTGGCCGAGGCGTCGTGGATCGCCGCCCGCACCTGGTTGTAGGTGCCGCAGCGGCAGAGATTGCCGCTCATGGCGGCGTCGATGTCGGCATCGCTGGGCCTGCTCTTGCTGCCCAGCAGGGCGCAGGCACTCATGATCTGGCCGCTCTGGCAATAGCCGCATTGCGGCACGTCGAGCTTGAGCCAGGCCAGCTGCACCGCACGGCCGGTCTTGCTGCTGCCCACGCCCTCGATGGTGGTGACCTTCTTGCCGGCCGCGGCCGACAGGGGCGTGGAGCAGGCGCGCACCGGCTGGCCATCCAGATGCACGGTGCAGGCGCCGCACAGCGCCATGCCGCAGCCGAACTTGGTGCCGGTGAGTTGCAGGTCCTCACGCAGGGCCCACAGCAGGGGCATCTCGGGGTCGGCATCCAGGTTCGCCGGCTTGCCGTTGACGGTCAGCTTGATCATCCAAGTCTCCTTGATGGATGGCAAAGATGGCGGCAAGCATACACAGGGCGGCGCTTTCTTGCTGGCGTGCTGATGCTCAGCCGGCGGGTGCGAAGCGCGCGCTGCGGCGCAGCGACCAGGCCCCATCGCCCAGCAGCCACAGCGCCAGCGAGGCCAGGGCCAGGAAGAGCGGATATTCCCAGCCGCCGCCCGTGCTGGTGAAGACCCAGCCATTGGGCAGATGCACCCAGGCTGCGCCCAGCATGATGGGCAGCAGCGCCAGCGAGACCTGGCGCGCGTACAGGCCCAGCAGGACGGCCAAGCCGCCCAGCAGCTCGGCCGCGAACACCGGATAGGCCAGCGCCCCGGGCAGGCCCTGGCTGGCGAAGAACTGCGCGGTGCCCGGCAGCGTGAACACCAGCAGCTTCAGCAGCGCATGGGCGATCCACATCAGGCCCAGGCCTAGGCGCAGCAGGGCGATGCCGTAGGAGGTGCTTGAGTTGGGCTTGGACATGGGGAACTCCTGAGAAATCGAGTGGACGACGGGCGGAATGTAGGATTGCGCCGGCGCCGGCAAAATAGGCGGCACCGCAAGCCATGAATGCACAAACGCAATACCGCCTGAGCGCCGCCGACCTCCAGCTGCTGCTGGCCCTGGTGCGCACCGGCACGCTGGCCGGGGCGGCCGAGCGCCTGGGCCTGGACGCATCGACGGTGTTCCGCGCGGTGCAGCGGGTCGAGCGCGGGCTGGGCCTGCCGCTGTTCGTGCGCTCGCGCAGCGGCTATGCAGCCACCGAGCTGGCACAGCAGCTGGCCGAGCAGGGCGAGCAGCTGGAGGCGGTGCTGGAGATGGCGCGCTCGGCCGCCCAGCAGCTGCCAGCGCAGGTGAGCGGCACGGTGCGCATCAGCACCACCGACACCATCCTGCACGGCCTGGTCGCGCCGGCCCTGCAGGCCCTGCACGCGGAACATCCGCAGCTGAGCTTCGAGCTGCATGCCGGCAACGAGCTCGCCAGCCTGACGCGCCGCGACACCGATATCGCGGTGCGCGCCACCCGGCGCCCGCCCCAGCATCTGGTGGGGCGCTGCCTAGGGCCCATCGATGTGGCGCTGTTCGCGGCCGGCAAGAGCGCGATCAAGCACTATGCCGATGTCGAGGCCGGCAAGGCGGCCTGGATCGCGCCCGACGATGCCCTGCCCGAGCATCCCTCGGTGCAATGGCGCAAGCGCCACTTCCCCAGGGTGCGGCCGACCTACCGCGTCAACAGCATTCTCAGCGTGATGGAGCTGGTGAGCCTGGGCCTGGGGGTGGGCGTGCTGCCGCTGTTCCTGGCGCGCGGCCAGCCGCAGCTGCGCCAGCTCACCGAGGTGCTGGAGGATTGCCGCACCGAGCTGTGGCTGCTGACGCATCCCGAGTCGCGCCACCTGCGTCGCGTGGCGGCGGTGTACGCGCACCTGGCGCGCAGCATGGCGCTGGCCTGAGCCGGCTAGGATGGGTGCTTGCGGACGAAGGGAGACGCCCATGCACGACGGTCACAGCAAGCTCCACCACTGGCTGAGCCAGCACCGCATGGCCTGCTTTGCGCTGATGACGGCCAGCTTCGTGCTGTTCGGCTGCCTCTCGCTGGACCTGGTGAAGCTGGTGAGCGCCAACGCCAGCCTGCTCGGCACGCATGGCTGGCAGGCCCTGCAGGATGGCGGCCTGCAGCAGCTGCTGGAGCTGTGGCTCAGCGCCTTCGCCGCGATCGCCGCCTACCTGGTGTTCAAGCTCTGCGAGCATGTGCTGGTGCATGGCCTGTCCTACCGGAGGCGCTGATGGACCTCACCGCCCTGCTGACCGAGTGGATCGCGCGCTACGACCAGGGCGTCTACCTGCTGCTGTTCGCGCTGGTGTTCTGCGAGATCGGCGTGGCGCCGCTGTTCTTCCTGCCCGGCGATCCGCTGCTGTTCCTGTGCGGCGCCCTGTGTGCCCAGGGCGCCCTGCGCGCCGCGCTGCTGGTGCCGCTGCTGGCGCTGGCCGCCTGGGGCGGCAGCCTGCTGGCCTATCGCCTGGGCCTGCGGCTGGGCCGGCATCTGGAGAGCCATGCCTACCGCTGGCTGAACCGCGCGCTGCTGGCGCGCGGCCAGCGCTTCTTTGCGCGCTGGGGCGGGCCCAGCCTGCTGGTCTCGCCCTGGGTGGCGGTGCTGCGCACTTTTGCGCCGCTGGCGGCCGGGGTGGCGCGCATGCCGGCGCGGCAGTTCGCCACGGCCGCGCTGGCCGGCAGCGTGGCCTGGTCGGGCGGCCTGATCGCCGCGGGCTACTGGCTGGGCCGCGTGCCGCTGGTGCATGAACACCTGGGCGGTCTGGTCGTGCTGGGCCTGGTGCTCGGCCTGGGCGGGTTGGCGCTGCGCCTGCTCTTCAAGTAGCCCAGCGCGCCAGCGCCTGCAGCAGCGCCTGCCGGCCGATCGGCTTGCTGAGGTGGGCATCGCAGCCCGCCTCCAGGCTTAGCGCGACATCGCTGGCAAAGGCGTTGGCGGTGAGCGCGATGATGGGGGTGCGCCGGCGCCCCTGCGCGGCCTCGATGGCGCGCCAGCGCCGCGTCGCTTGCAGGCCGTCCAGCCGCGGCATCTGCAGGTCCATCAGCACCAGGTCGTAGCGGCCCTGCTGCAGCTTGGCCAGCGCCTGCTCGCCATCGCTCGCCAGCTCGATGCGATGGCCCAGCGGCCGCAGCATCGCCTCGATCACCAGCGCGTTGACCTCGTTGTCCTCGCACAGCAGCAGTTGCAGCGGTGCCAGGGGTTGGCCGGGCTCGGGGCGCGGCGCCAGGCTGGCGTGCGCCGGCGCGGGCCGGGCCGGCAGGTCCAGCCGCAGCTCGAAGCGGCTGCCTTCGCCGGGCGTGCTGGTGAGGCTGATCTGCCCGCCCATCAGCTCCACCAGGCTGCGCGTGATCGCCAGGCCCAGGCCGGTGCCGCCGAATTCGCGCGCGGTCTGGGCCTCGGCCTGGGCATAGGGCTGGAAGATGCGCTCATGCTGTTCCGGGGCGATGCCGATGCCGCTGTCCTGCACGCTCAGGCCCAGGCGCCCGTCCTCGGCACGCCAGGCCTGCACCTCGACGCCGCCCTGGCGCGTGAACTTGATGGCATTGCCCACCAGGTTGACGAGGATCTGGGCGACGCGCTGCGCATCGCCCCAGACCCAGCCCTGCGCCTCGGGCGCCAGCGTCAGCCGCAGCCACAGGCCCTGGGCCTCGGCGCGCGGGCGCAGCAGCTCGATCTGCTGGTTCAGCAGCTCGCCCAGCTCGAAGGCATGCGGTGCCAGGCCCAGCTTGCCGGCCTCGATCTTGGCGTTGTCCAGCAGATCGTTGATGAGCTCGAAGAGCTGCTGGCCGGCGCGCTGGAACACCTGCACATAGCGGCGCTGCTGGGCGTCGAGTTCGGTGCGGGCGAGGATCTCGGCCATGCCCAGCACCGCGTTCATGGGGGTGCGGATCTCGTGGCTGACATGGGCGAGAAAGCGCGTCTTGGCCTGGTTGGCGGCCTCGGCCACCTCGCGCTCGTGGCGCAGCTGGCGCTCGGTGAGCGCATGCCAGCGCTGCTCGGCCGCGGCGGCCAGCAAGAGGCCCAGCAGCAGTACCGTCAGCGGCGCCAGCAGGGCCGGCATCAGCAAGGCCTGCTGCACCAGGCCATAGGCCAGGGCCAGCATCAGCAGCAAAGCCAGCAGCGAGAAGCCGGCCAGCCGGCGCCAATGCGGCCGGGCGGCCCGGCAACTGCCGAGCGCGGGGGCCCAGGCCAGCAGTAGCAGCATGGCGCTCCACAGCGCACCCGCCGGTGCCAGCACCTGGCCGCGCGCCAGCAAGGCATAGGCACTGGCCATCAGCGTGCTGCCGGAGAGTCGGCCCAGCGGGGTGCTGACGGCGTCGGCAAAGAAGGCGCTGCTGCCGATGAAGACGGTGCGCCCGCGCAGCAGGCGGCGCTGTTCGGGGTCGTCGATGGCGCCCAGCGCGGCTTGCATCACATGGGCCCAGCTGAGCGGCAGCACGCCGTCCAGGCGCGCCGCCAGCTTGAGCTGCACGCGGCCTTGCGCGTCCCTGCGCCAGTCGGGCAGGGGCATGCCGCGGCGCTGCAGCGCCGCCAGCGGCAGCGTCGGCAAGACCTGACCCTGGAAGCGATGCCAGAGCGGCAGGCGGCGCAGCACGCCATCGCTGTCCAGCGGTGCCGAGATCAGGCCCAGGCTGCCCGGCGGTGCGCTGCCCAGCAGTGCGGGCGCTGGCAGGGTGAGCGCGTTCCAGGGTTGGGCCGCGCCGCCGGCCACCATGGCCTGGCGCCGCAGCATGCCCATCTCGGCGGGCTGCAGCTCCAGCTGGGCCTGCTCCTGCTGCAGGGCCGCGGCGGCGAGCACGGTGGGTGGCCCCAGCGCGATGGCGTGGGCCAGCGCCTCGTCGCCGGCACGCGCGCCGGTCAGCACCAGGTCGAACACCACCAGCTCGACGCCGGCGTCGCGCAGATAGTCCAGCAGCAGGGCATAGACGCTGCGCGGGTAGGGCCAGTCGCCCAGCTGCGGCTGCAGCGCGCGCAGCGAGGCGTCGTCGATGTCGATCAGCGCCAGCTCGCCGGCCTGCAGGGGCCGGGCGGTGGCGCGCAGCAGGCGGTCTTCCAGCCCCTGCTCCAGCGGGCGCAGCAGGGGCTGGGCCAGGGTGCAGATCAGCAGCGCGAGCGGCAGGGCCAGCAGCGGCCAGCGCGCCAGCCGGCCGAGGCCTTGTGTAGGCGAGCTCAGGCCAGGCGTCATCAGAGCGCCAGCAACAGGCCGAGCGGCAGCAGCCAGAGCCAGCGCGGATAGGGCACGTCGATCAGTTGCACCTGGCCCCAGGGGCCGGCCTGGCCATCGGCATCCAGGCAGCGCATGCGCAGGTAGTAGCGCCCGGGGCCCGGGCGCGGCAGGCTGATCGCTGGCTGATCGCTGACCAAGCTTTGCAGGCCCTGGCTGAAGGCGGCATCGCCGGCCCACTGCAGCTCGTAGCGTGCCACGCCGGCCTCGGCGCGCCAGCGCAGTTGCAGGCCGTCGCCGCTCAGGTCCGGCTCTGCCGCGGCCGGGCTGGGCGGCATGGGCCTGAGCTCAAAGCGCTGCGCCTCGCCCCAGGGGCCTTGGTCGGCGGCCAGCGAGGCCAGACGCCAGTGGTAGTGGCCGGGCGGCAGGCTGGCCTGGTAGCTGGGGCCCGCCAGCGCGGCCTGATCCAGCGTCAGTTCACGGAATTCGACATCACGGGCGATCTGCAGGCGGTAGGCGCGGGCCTGGGTGTTGAGGGTCCAGCTCAGCGCCACCGCCTCGCCATAAAGCCTGGCCGCGGCCACCGGGCCCTGGATGAAGGGCGGCTCGGGGCGCGCCTTGAGGCGGAAGGCGTGGTCGGCCGCCTGGCCCTCCAGGCCCAGGGCGTCGATGGCGCGCAGCCGCAGGGTGTAGTCGCCGTCGGGCAGGTCCTCGGCCCAGCTGGCGTTGGCGGCGCTGCTGCGCTGATCGAGCAGCAGGCGCGTGAAGTCGCCGCGCGCAAACACCTGGGCGCGCCAGCCGCTGGCCGCGCCCTGGGCCGGCCAGGCGAAGCGCAGCGGCAGATGCTCGATCAAACTGGGCAGGCCGCCGAGATCGGGCCCGGCCAGCAGTGCGGCGCTGCGCGGCTTGCCCTGGCCATCGGCCAGCAGGCCCATGCCGGCCGGCACCGGCTGGCTATCGGCCGCCACCGTGCCGCTGAGCACCTGCAGGCGCGCCGCCGCGCCGTCCACCTGGGCGCGGAACTCGGTGCCGCGCACGCCCAGGTTGATGCTGGGCGTGCGGATCTCGTAGTGCGGCACGCGGCCCTGGGTCGGCTGCACCTGGCTGTCGGCGCCGCCCTGATGCAGGCGCAACTGCACCGACGGGATGGCGCTGCGGCCGTATACCAGCAGCTGTTCCAGCGTCAGGTCGCTGAGCGGCGGGATCAGCAGGCGCGAGCCATCGGCGAAGCGCAGGCTGGCCGAGGACTGGGCGGCGCTGCGCAGGCGATCGCCGCTGCGCAGCTCGGTGCCGATCTGCAGAGGCTGTTCCTGCTGCTGAGGCCGGCTCAGCATGACCTGACCCTGGACGAACAGGGCCTCGGCCACGCTGGCCTCGCGCTTCAGCCAGGCCACGGGCATGCGCAGCTGGCCGCCGGGTGGCAGGCGCAGCGGGTCGGCCACATGGTTGAGCTTTTGCAGCTCGCGCCAGCTGTGGCCCGGCTGCAGAAAGGTTTCGGTGAGGGCGATCAGGGTGTCGCCGACCATGATGCGATAGCGCCAGTCGGCCTCGGCCGGCGTCTGGGCCCCGGCCGCGCAGGCCGTCAGCAGCATTGCGCCTGCGAGTTTCACGCTTGCTCTCATGCCTCCTCCCGGGCCTGGCTGGGCTTGTGCGGCGATAGTAGCCAAGAGGGGCGGTGCGCTCAAGCGCTGAGCAGGGCCAGCTCGTTCAGCCTACGCAGATGGGCTTCCAGGGTGGCCGCGTCCAGCCCCAGCGTGGCCGTCAGCGTCGCATGGTCGCGACTGCCGTCCAGCAGGGGCAGCAGCTCGCGCACGCTGGGCTCGTCCAGTTCCAGCAGGTCGTGGCGCAGGGTCGTGATGGCGCTGCAGGCGGGGTCCAGCCGCAGCTGCGCCCTGGCCACCGCGCTGGCCACCGGGCGGGCGCCCACCTGCTCGGGCAACGCCAGGGCCTGTGCATGCAGGCGTGCCAGCCCGCTCATCAGCCCGGCATGCAGCATGGCCAGCAGGCCGGCCTCGTGATGGGCCGGGGCGTGCAGCTGCATGAGGGTGGCCAGCAGCGCTGGCACCGGCAGGCTGCGCGGCGCCGCTGCCTGCAGGGCCAGCAGCGCGTCGCGCATCACGGTCTGCTGGCTGTGCGGGGCGGCGGCGTCCAGCTCGCCCCGCAGCTTGAGATCTGCGCTGAGGTGGTAGGCCGCCAGCTGGGCGGCCGCGGGTTGGCGATTCGGGGTCAGGTCTTGCCGGCACAAGAGGCTTTGCCGGAAGCGCCGCTCGCGCACGAAGTCCAGGTACTGCTCGCGCGCCAAAGGGTCCAGCTGGCCCAGCGCGGTGCGTGCCTCGACGGAGAGCCCATGCAGGCCCATCGCGGGCAGCTCGGCCTCGGCCAGGAACTGCAGGCCCGCGCCCTCGGCCTGGGCCAGGAATTCGTGGAAGTAGAAGGGCTGGTTGACCTCGGCCAGGTCGTCGTGGAAGAGCGACCCGTCCGCGCTGCGCGCAGCGCGTTCCAGCTCACGCCGCCAGGCCTGCGCGGCCACGTCGGTCTCTGAGCGCGCACCGATCAACAATTGCAGCAGGGCGCGTGCCTCGGCCAGGCGGGCCTGCTCCGAGTCCAGGCCCTCGACGTGATAGCGCAGCATCTCGCGCACCTGGGCACGGCGGTGGCAACCGGGATAGCAGTTGTAGCTGACGAAGGCGATGCCCTGCGGCGCCAGCGCCCGCTCCAGCAAGCGCAGCAGGGCCCGGCGCACCGCCTCGGGCACCCAGGAGTAGAGGCCATGCACGATGATGTAGTCGTAGGTCCCCTGGTGCTGCCACTCGCACAGGTCGGCCGCCAGCCACGCGGTGTTTTGCAGACCGATCTGCCTGCTCAGCGCCTCGGCACGCGCGATCGGCTGGCGCGCCAGGTCCAGGCCGGTGAACTGGCTGCCCGGGTACTGCGCCGCCATCGGCGCGAGATTGGCACCATCGCCGCAGCCCAGTTCCAGCACCCGGCATTGCTCGGGCAGCGCCGGCTTGAGACCGAACCAGCGCGCCAGACTGTGCAGGTGGGCGATATGGGTGTCCGGGTAGGGATGCCCGGGGTAGGGCAGGCGGTCGTAGCTGTCTTGTTCCATGCGGGGCCAGTCTAGGGGGAGGGGCTTGTGGTGGCTAGGGGGGCGCTTGAGAATCGGCCCACTGCCTACCTCAGGAGGTCCTATGTCCGATGCCGTTGATCCCAAGCCCAGGCTGGTTGGCCGTCTGGCCCGTCCGATGCTCGCGGGGGCCCTGGCCGCGGTCGGTTCGCTGCCGGTCCATGCCGCGACCGATGTGTTCTTGCAGCTCGAGGGCATCAAAGGTGAATCCACCGACGCCAAGCACAAGGACTGGATCGAGATCCGCTCCTACTCCCAGGGGTTCTCCAATAGCGGCGTCTTGGGCGGCGGCGGCGGCGGGGCCGGCAAGGTCAGCTGCGGCGACGTGAGCGTCATGAAGGGCATCGACCTGGCCAGTCCGCAACTGATGCAGGCGGTGATGACGGGCAAGCACATTGCCAAGGGCACGCTGGCGTTCCGCTCGGCATCGGGCAAGGGTGAGGTGGACTACTACACGGTTGTCTTTGACGAAGTGTTTATCACCTCGGTGCAGCAGAGCGACGCCGCCTCGGATGGCACGCGCATCATGGAGTCGGTGTCACTGGCCGCGCAGAAGTACAGCTTCAGCTACCGCACGCAGAAGGCCGATGGCAGCTTCGACAGCGCCAAGACCTTCACCTTCGACTGCGTCTCGAACAAGGCCGGCTGAGGCCTGGTCAGGCCTTGAAGCAGGCCACCTGCTGGCTGCCCAGCGCGCGCAAGACCTGACCCTCAGCCGAGCAGCGTGCCTCGGCCTTGGGGCAGCGCGCATGGAAGGCACAGCCCGTGGGCGGTGAGAGCGGCGAGGGCAGCTCGCCCTGCAGGATGATGCGTTCGCGCCGCAGCGCCGGATCCACCGTCGGCGTGGCCGACAGCAGGGCCTGCGTGTAGGGGTGGGCCGGGTGCTCGAACACCGCGTCGCGCGGTCCGCGCTCGACGATGCGACCCAGGTACATCACCGCCACCTCGTCGGCCATGTGGCGCACCACCGAAAGGTCGTGCGAAATGAAGACATAGGCCACGCCCAGCTCGCGCTGCAGCTGCACCAGCAGGTTCAACACCTGGGCGCGGATCGATACATCCAGGGCCGAGACCGGCTCGTCCAGCACCAGCACCTCGGGCTTGAGCATGAGGGCGCGCGCGATCGCCACGCGCTGGCGCTGGCCGCCCGAGAACATATGCGGATAGCGCGCGGCCTGCTCGGGGCGCAGGCCCACGCGGGCCATCATCGCTTCGGCCTCGGCGCGGCGAGAGGTGGCATCGCCGATGCCGTTCACCAGCAGCGGCTCCATCAGCGCATCGATGACCGTCTGGCGCGGGTTCAGTGAGCCATAGGGGTTCTGGAACACGATCTGCACCTGGCGGCGCAGCAGGCGCTTCTGCTCCTCGCTGGCGCTGGCCACCTCCACGCCCTTGAGCTGCAGGCTGCCGCCGCTGGGTGCTTCGATCATGGTGAGCAGGCGCGCCAGCGTGGACTTGCCGCAGCCGGATTCGCCCACCACCGCCAGGGTCTGCCCACGCGCGACCTCGAAGCTCACCCCGCCCAGGGCCTGGACGGTGGCGCTGCCGGCAAACATGCCGCGCCGGACCTCGTAGCTGCGCTTCAGATCGCGCGCCTTCAAGACGATTTCTTGGCTGCTCATGCGGAAACTTCCTGCGGCACGCCGGCCTGCAGCGGGGTATGGCAGAGTGCGCGGCCCAGCGCCTCGCCGGCCAGCACCGGGGCCAGGTCTTGACAGCGCTGGGTGGCGTGCGCGCAGCGCGGTGCGAACAAGCAGCCCTGGGGCCGGTCGAACTGGCCGGGCACCATGCCGGGGATGGCGGCCAGCAGCTTGCTGCCATCCTGCGCCGCATGCTCGGGCAGGGCGGCCAGCAGGGCGGCGGTGTAGGGATGGTGCGGGTTGCTGAAGAGCGCATCCGCGGCTGCCGACTCCACCTGACGGCCGGCGTACTGCACCACCACGCGATGGGCGGTCTCGGCCACCACGCCCAGGTCGTGCGTGATCAGCACCAGGCCCATGCCGGTCTCGCGCTGCAGCTGCAGCAGCAGGTCGAGGATCTGGGCCTGGATGGTGACGTCCAGCGCGGTGGTGGGCTCGTCGGCGATCAGGAGCTTGGGCGAGCAGGCCAGCGCCATCGCGATCATGACGCGCTGGCTCATGCCGCCCGAGAGCTGGTGCGGGAACACGTTCAGGCGCTTGCTCGCGTCCGGAATGCCCACGCGCTCCAGCAACTCGACCACGCGGGCGCGGCGCGCGCGGCGGTCCAGATCGGTGTGGGCGGCCAGGGCCTCGCCGATCTGGTAGCCCACGGTGAAGCAGGGGTTCAGCGAGCTCATCGGTTCCTGGAACACCATCGCCATGTCGCGGCCCACGATCTGGCGGCGCGCGCGCGGCGTCAGCTTGGCGAGGTCGTGGCCGTCGAACACCATGGACTCGGCGGTGACGGCGGCGGTCCAGGGCAGCAGACCCATCAACGCCAGCATGGCCACCGACTTGCCCGAGCCGGATTCACCGACGATGGCCAGCACCTCGTTGGGCGCGAGCTGCAGGTCCACACCATCGACGGCCGTGAAGGCGCCGCCGCGGGTGGCGAAGCGGACCGTCAATCCGCGAATATCGAGTAGGGAACTCATGTGCGACGCATCTTGGGGTCCAGCGCATCACGCAGACCGTCGCCGGTCAGGTTGATCGCGACCACGGTGAACAGGATGGCGAGGCCGGGCAGGGTGACCTGCCAGGGGTTGGAACGGATGAACTCGCGCGCATCGGCCAGCATGGTGCCCCACTCGGCGGTGGGCGGCTGCGCGCCCAGGCCCAGAAAGCCTAGCGCCGCAGCCTCGAGAATCGCGTCCGAGACGCCCAGCGCCGCCTGCACGATCAGCGGCGAGAGGCAGTTGGGCAGCACGGTGACGAACATCAGTCGCCATTTGCGCACGCCCGCCACGCGCGCGGCGGTCACATAGTCGCGGCCCAGTTCGGCCTGCGCCGAAGCTCTCAACAAACGCACATAGCGCGGCAGCGAGACCAGGGTCACCGCCACGATGGTGTTGGTGAGGCTGGGGCCCAGCACCGCCACCACCAGGATGGCCAGCACCAGGCCGGGCACGGCCATGATGAGGTCCATGCAGCGGGTGATCAAAACGTCCACCGCATTGCCAAAGCTCACGCAGGCCAGGCCCAAGAGCACGCCCACCACCAGGGCCACGCCCATCACCGAGAGGCCGATGAAGAGCGAGATGCGCGCACCATGGATCAGGCGCGAGAGCTGGTCGCGGCCCAGCGCGTCGGTGCCCAAGAGGAAGCGGCTGCTGCCGCCTTCTTCCCAGGCCGGCAGGGCGCGTACCGCCTCGCGGAACTGCTCGGTGGGCGAATGCGGTGCAATCACGTCGGCAAAGATGGCCATCAGCACGATCAGCGCCAGCACCACCAGGCCGATGACGGCGCCGCGGTTCTCGGCAAAGGCCGACCAGAAGGCCTTGAAGCGGGAGGGAGGAGGGGCAGCGAGCTCAGCCATGACGGATGCGGGGATTGATGAGGCCATAGCTCAGGTCCACGAGCAGGTTGACGAGGATGACCACGGCCGAGACCAGCATCACGCCGCCCTGCAGGGCCGGGTAGTCGCGCCGCGAGATCGACTCGATCAGCCATTTGCCGATGCCGGGCCAGGAGAAGATGGTTTCGGTCAGCACCGCGCCGGCCATCAGCGTGCCCACCTGCAGGCCGATGATGGTGACCACCGGGATCAGCGCATTGCGCAGCGCATGCACGCCCACCACGCGCCAGGCCGGCAGGCCCTTGGCGCGGGCGGTGCGCACATAGTCCTCGCTCAGCACCTCCAGCATGGAGGAGCGCGTCATGCGCGCGATCACCGCCAGCGGGATGGTGCCGAGCACGAAGCCGGGCAGCACCAGGTGGTGCAGCGCGTCCTTCACCGCACCGGCCTGGCCCGAGAGCCAGGCATCGATGACCATGAAGCCGGTCACCGGGTCGTAGAAATACTTGATCAGGTCGACGCGGCCCGAGACCGGCGTGAGGCCCCAGCGCTCGCCCACGAACATGATGAGCAGCAGCCCCCACCAGAAGATCGGCATCGAGTAGCCGGTGACCGAGAGCCCCATCAGCGTCTGGTCGAACCAGCTGCCGCGCTTGGCCGCGGCCAGGGTGCCGGCCGGCACGCCGATCAGCACCGCCAGCAGCATCGCGAACAGCGAGAGCTCGATGGTGGCGGGGAAGAGGGCGAGGAACTCGGTCAGCACCTTTTCGTTGGTGGACAGCGAGGTGCCGAAATCGCCGTGCAGCAGCTGCCAGCAGTAGTCGGCGAACTGCTTCCACACCGGCTGGTCCAGCCCCAGTTCATGGCGGAACTGCGCGAGCCGCTCGGGCGAGATGCCGCGCTCGCCCACGCGCGCCTCCACCGGGTCGCCCGGCACCATGCGTATCGCCACGAAGGTGACGAACATCAGCGCGAAGAAGGTGGGGATGGTGAGCGCCAGGCGGCGCAGCAGGAACTTGAACATGGGTGGCTGCTGGCAAGGACAAACAAACACGCCCGGCCCCGTTGCATGGGGGCCGGGCGTTGCCTTGCCCTGATGGGGTTTACTTCAGGTCGACGCCGTTGAACAGATGGGAGCCGAAGGGACTCTGCTTGTAGCCGCTGACTTCCTTGCGCATCACCTCGAACACCACGCCATGCGCGATCTTGAAGTCGGGCACCTCGTCGTGCTCGATCTGCTGCATCTCGCTGTAGAGCTTGGCGCGGGCCTTGTTGTCGGTGAGCGCGCGAGCCTGTTCGAGCTTGTCGTCAAAGCCCTTGTGGCACCACTTGGCCAGGTTCTGGCCGCCGGCGCGCGCGGCGTCGCAGCCGTGCAGGAAGAAGAAGTTGTCCGGGTCGCCGTTGTCGCCGGTCCAGCCCATCATGCCGGTCATGTGCTCGCCCTGCTGCAGGCGCTTGCGGTACTCGCCCCACTCATAGCTCACCAGCTTGGCGTTCACGCCCACCTTGGCGAGGTCGGACTGCATCATCTCGGCGATGCGCTTGGCGTTGGGGTTGTAGGGGCGCTGCACCGGCATGTACCAGAGGTCGATCTCGATCGGCAGCTTGACGCCCGACTTGGCCAGCAGCTCCTTGGCCTTGGCGGGGTCGAAGGGCAGGTCCTTGATGGCGTCGTTGTAGCCCATCAGGGTGGGCGGGATCAGGTTCTTGGCGGCCAGGCCGGCACCCAGGTAGACATCCTTCAGGATCGCCGCCTTGTCCACCGCCATTGAGAGGGCCAGGCGCACCTCCTTCTTGTCCAGCGGCGGCTTCTGCGTGTTGAAGGCCCAGTAGGCGATGTTCATGCCGGGCGCGCTGATGACCTTGAGCGAGGCGTCCTTCTGCATCTCGGGCAGATCGGCCGGGCGCGGGTAGGCGGCGAAATGGCATTCGCCGGCCTTGAGCTTGCTGTAGCGCGCGGTCGGGTCCGGGGTGATGGCGAACACCAGGTCGTCCACCAGGGCCTTCTCGCCGAAATAGTCCTTGTTGGCCTTGTAGCGGATCACCGCGTCCTTCTGGTACATCACGAAGTTGAAGGGGCCGGTGCCCACCGGCACCTGGTCGAACTGTTCCTTCTTGTTCTGCTTGGCCAGGGCGTCGGCATATTCGGCCGACTGGATGGAAGCGAACTCCATCGCCAGATTCGCCAGCATGGTGGCGTTGGGGCGCTTGAACACCAGCTTGACGGTGAGCGGATCGACCTTCTCCACCGCCACCAGATCGTCCTTCAGGCCCATGTCGGCGAAGTAGTCGAACTTACCGCCCGAGACCTTGGCATAGGGGTGATCGGCCTTCCACTGGCGCTCGAAGCTCCACACCACATCGTCGGCATTGAAGTCGCGCGTGGCCTTGAAGCCGGGCACCGTGTGGAACTTGACGCCGGCACGCAGCTTGAAGGTATAGGTCTTGCCATCGGGCGAGATGGTCCAGCTTTCGGCCAGGCCGGGCACCACCTCGGTGCTGCCGCGCTTGAAGGCGGTGAGCTTGTCGAACACGCCGCGGATGGTGTCGAAACTGGTGCCGGTGGTGTTGAGCGCCGGCGTGAAGTTCTCGGGCGAACCTTCGGAGCAGTAGACCAGGGTCTTGGCCTGGGCGGCGCCGCTCAGCAGGCCCAGGCTCAGCAATGTGGCAGGTACGGCGGCCAATCGCAGGAATCGCGTGTTCTTCATCTCACCCTCCGGGAAAAGTCGGCCGATGCTAGCCGGTCTGCCGGCATCAAACATCGGGGTAACCCGGGGTGACTTCAGCTACCTTGCAAGGCGGTCTGGATCTCGCTGCGCAGGCGGCGCAGCGCCTGCAACTCGGCATCGGGTGTCTGCAGGGCCGGCCAGAGCAGGGCCACGAGATCACGCGCGCTCTGGTCCACATCGATCTGGCGCCCGGCGATGATGACCTCCCAGAGCATGTGCTCCATGGGTCCGAACACCAGCGAGCGCAACATCCGCAGCGGGATGTCCTGGCGCACCTGGCCCAGGGCCTGGCCGCGCGAGAGCAGGTCCATCAGCGGTGCGGTATAGCGACGTTGCAGCTCGATGAAGGCCTCGCCAAATTCGGCGCCTTTCTCGGCGCCCTTGGCGTTGGTCATGTCGGCCTCGCGCTTGCGGCCCTCCGACAGCACCAGCTCGCACAGGCCCGTGCCCTGGATCAGGAACAGGCGCAGATGGGTGTGCACCACGAATTCCAGCTGCTCGCGCACCGAGGCTTCGCGTGGCAGGCCGCCCTCGATGGCGGCGATGATCTCGTCGTACCAGTCGGCGATCACCCGCATGCAGAGCTCGCGCTTGCCGCGGAAATAGGTGAACACCGTGGCCTCGGAAATGCCCAGCTGCTTGGCGATCTCGGTGGTGGTGGCCTTCTCGTAGCCGCGATGGGCAAAGACCTGGCGGCCCACTCGCAGGATGTCGCGCACGCGCTGCTCGGCCTTGGCGCTGACGGGGGCGCGGCGTGCGGTGTTGGCGGGGAGAATGGCGCTCACGGGCGCATTCTGCGTGGGAATTGAGTAAAGCTCAAGTCTTTGTGAGGCTGGCTTGCCTTGGGGCGCCGGCTGGCTTATCCTTGCGGCCTCGTGTGCGTGCTGCCGACCTGGGTAGGACGCTGCAACAAGATGAATTGAGCCGTACTCAGTTTGTACGCCTCGCTGGAGACACCATGCCGGTTTTGACCACCAAACTGAACGCCCGCTCGGCCGATTTCAAGGGCAATGCCGAGGCCATGCGCGCGCTCATCGCCGACCTCAGCGCGCGCCTGGAGAAGATCGCTCAGGGTGGTGGCGAGGCCGCACGTGCCAAGCACACCGCACGCGGCAAGCTGCTGCCGCGCGACCGGGTGGAGATGCTGCTGGACCCCGGCACGCCGTTTCTGGAACTGGCCCCGCTGGCTGGCCTGAATATGTACGAGAACGCGGCGCCGGGCGGCGGCATCGTGGCCGGCATCGGCCGCGTCTCGGGCGTGGAATGCATGATCGTCTGCAACGACGCCACGGTGAAGGGCGGCACCTACTACCCGATCACGGTGAAGAAGCATCTGCGCGCCCAGGAGATCGCCGAGCAGAACCACCTGCCCTGCATCTACCTGGTGGACTCCGGCGGCGCCAATCTGCCCAACCAGGACGAGGTCTTCCCGGACCGCGACCACTTCGGCCGCATCTTCTACAACCAGGCCAATCTCTCCGCCCAGGGCGTGCCGCAGATTGCGGTGGTGATGGGTTCCTGCACGGCGGGCGGCGCCTATGTGCCGGCGATGAGCGACGAGACCATCATCGTGAAGAACCAGGGCACCATCTTCCTGGGCGGCCCGCCGCTGGTGAAGGCCGCCACCGGCGAGGTGGTGAGCGCCGAGGACCTGGGCGGCGGCGATGTGCACACCCGCCTCTCGGGCGTGGCCGACCACCTGGCCAACAACGACACCCATGCGCTGGCGATCGCTCGCCAATCGGTGGCGCGCCTGAACTGGCAGAAGAACATCGCCATGGCGATGCAGGCGCCGCGCGCGCCGCTGTTCGACGCCAGCGAACTGCATGGCGTGATCCCCACCGACACGCGCAAGCCCTTCGATGTGCGCGAGGTGATCGCGCGCGTCGTCGATGGCAGCGAGTTCGATGAATTCAAGGCCCGCTACGGCGCCACCCTGGTGTGCGGCTTCGCCCATATCGAGGGCATGCCGGTGGGCATCGTCGCCAACAACGGCATCCTGTTCGCCGAGAGCGCCAACAAGGGCGCGCATTTCATCGAGCTGTGCTGCCAGCGCAAGATCCCGCTGGTGTTCCTGCAGAACATTACCGGTTTCATGGTCGGCCGCAAGTACGAGAACGAGGGCATTGCCCGCGCCGGCGCCAAGATGGTCACCGCCGTGGCCTGCGCCCAGGTGCCCAAGTTCACCGTCATCATCGGCGGCAGCTTTGGGGCCGGCAACTACGGCATGTGCGGCCGCGCCTACAGCCCGCGCTTCCTGTGGATGTGGCCCAACGCGCGCATCTCGGTGATGGGCGGCGAGCAGGCCGCCAGCGTGCTGGCCACCGTCAAGCGCGACGGCATCGAGGCCAAGGGCGGCCAGTGGTCGGCCGAGGAGGAGCAGGCCTTCAAGGACCCGATCCGCGCCCAGTACGAGGTTCAGGGCCACCCCTATTTCGCCAGCGCCCGGCTGTGGGACGACGGCGTGATCGACCCCGCCGACACCCGCCGCGTGCTGGCGCTGGGCCTGAGCGCCAGCCTCAACGCGCCGATCCCGGAGACCAAGTTCGGCGTGTTCCGGATGTGAGCGGCGCGGCACAGCGATGAGCGCCACCCTCGACATCCGCCGCGACGGGGCCGTGGCCCGCGTCTTCCTCAACCGGCCCGAACTGCGCAATGCCTTCAACAGCACCGTCATTGCCGAGCTGACCACCGCCTTCCGGCAACTCGGCGCCGACGACAGCCTGCGCGCCATCGTGCTGGGCGGCCACGGCAAGGCCTTCTGCGCCGGCGGCGACCTGAACTGGATGCGCGCCATGGCCGACTACTCGTGGGACCAGAACCGCGACGACGCCCAGGCCCTGGCC